>JGI20152J14361_10002078_pt1 | contig 12300 bp, 12 predicted proteins | sample COG_02_FD_14361 | JGI IMG/M metagenome (IMG submission 14361)
TCAATATTGGTACCACCTATGCAATCAAGCGCGCCGTTATCGATGGCGAGCCACTGATTTCCCGGGTCACTACAGTCACCGGTAATGCCGTGGGTACACCGCGCAACTACGACACTCTGATCGGCACCCCGGTTAGACATCTCCTTGAGCACAACCAATTTGATGATCAGGCCGGTGGCCGAGTGATAATGGGTGGACCTATGATGGGCTTCACTCTGCCCTCTGCGGATGTACCCATAGTCAAAACCACCAACTGTATTCTGGCTCCCAGCTACGCCGAGATTCCCGACGATGACCCGGCTCAGCCCTGCATTCGCTGCGGCATGTGTGCCGAAGCCTGCCCGGTTTCTCTGCTGCCGCAACAGCTGTTTTGGTATGCTCAAGCGGAGGAACACGACCGTCTCGAAGCGCACAATCTGTTTGACTGCATAGAATGTGGTGCCTGCTCTTATGTCTGCCCGAGCAACATTCCCCTGGTGCAATACTATCGCGCCGCCAAAGGTGATATTCGTAAGGCCCGGGAAGAAAAAGTTAAATCCGATCACGCCCGGGAGCGCTTCGAGTTTCACAAAGAGCGCATAGAACAGGCGGAGCGGGAAAAAGAAGCCAAACGCGCCGCACGTCGCGAAGCGACTCAGCAGGCCAAGGCCGATCATCTCGCGGCGACAGCTAATGGTGGCGCAGCGCCAAGTGCACCAGCAACTGCCGCTCCCGCTGGTGCCGTACCCACTTCCTCAGCTGCGGATATTATTGCCGCAGCTCAGGCTCGTGCCGCCGCCAAACAAGCCAATCCTGAAGATCAGCGAGCCAAGCTTGAGCGTACTATTGCCAGTGCAGAGCAACGCCTAAAAATGGCCGAAGAGAAACTCGCCGAAGCTATAAATGAAGACAGTGGCAAACAGGACAAGCTCAGCGCCGCAGTGGAAAACACGCGACAAAAACTTGAGCAATCCAAATCCAAGCTCGCGGAGTTGGCAGAATAATGGCATTCAAACAGGTCTCTTCACCCCACGCCCATGCAGCGCAAAACACGTCTCAGGTGATGAAGTTAGTGTTGCTGGCAACTATTCCAGGTCTCGCGGCACTGACCTGGCAGTTTGGCTGGGGTAGCTTTATCAATGTGGTGTTGGCATCAGTGACCGCGGTTTGCTGCGAAGCGGCGATTGTCAAAATGCGTGGCCGCTCTATCAGTTTTTATCTCGGCGACTACAGCGCCGTTGTCACTGCAGTCTTATTGGGCCTCGCCCTACCGCCACTGGCACCCTGGTGGGTGGTGGTAGTGGGCACAGTGTTCTCCATAGTGGTGGCCAAGCAATTGTATGGCGGCCTTGGCTATAACCCCTTTAATCCGGCAATGGTTGGCTATGTGGTTCTGCTGATCTCCTTCCCGATTCAAATGACCACCTGGGTGGCACCGCTTGCCCTGCTACCTGCTGGAGCAGCGCACCCTGGCTTGGTCGAATCCCTGCAAATTGTCTTTGCTGGCTTCAGTCCAGCAGACGGCGTCACTGGCGCCACGCCACTGGATGTCTTTAAGCACAGCAGCGGTCTGTTGGTGGATCAGGTCTATGATCGCGAACCGCTATTTAATCAGGCCATGTTCGCTGGTGCCGGTTGGGAATGGGTCAATCTCGGCTTCCTGCTCGGCGGTATTATTCTGCTATACCAGCGCATTTTCACCTGGCACGGCCCTGTGGGCATGCTCGGCGCTCTGGCGTTGATGTCGATTATCTTTTGGGATTCCGGCAGCTCTTCAAGCCCGGGTTCGCCGCTGATGCACCTGTTTAGTGGTGCCTCGATGATGGGGGCATTCTTTATTCTCACCGACCCAGTATCGTCGGCAGTGAGCAATCGCGGTCGCCTGATATTCGGCGTCCTGATCGGCGTGCTGGTCTATGTGATTCGCGCTTGGGGCAACTATCCAGATGCCGTCGCCTTTGCCGTGTTGCTGGCCAATTTTGCCGCACCTTTTATCGACAACTACACTTTGCCACGCACCTATGGTCATACTGACAGACGCAGAGCCACGGAAAAGGAGGAAGACTGATGATTATCAAATCAATGGGTTTTAACAGCATAGCCCTCGCCCTCTTTGCACTGGTCACCTCACTGATTTTGGCCACCACCAATGAGCTGACCTATGAGCGCATCGAACAGTCAGAGCGTGCAGCAGCCCAACGGGCACTGCTAGAGATTATTCCCCTAGAGCGTCATGACAACGATATGTTAATGGATGTGCAACCAGTGCCCGAACAGTACTGGGCGACATTGGGTCTGAAAAAAGGCGGCAATATTCATATTGCTCGGGATCAGGGTCAGCCAGTAGCGGCAATTATTCCCGCGGTGACACCAGATGGTTACAGTGGTGCTATTTCGATGATTATCGGGATTAACTTTAATGGCGCCATTGCCGGCGTGCGTGTAGTAGAGCATCGCGAAACCCCAGGCCTCGGCGACAAAGTGGATCTGAAAAAGAGCGACTGGATTCTGAGTTTTAACGGCAAGTCTCTGGTCAACCCACAAGCCAGCGGCTGGAAAGTGAAAAAGGAAGGCGGCGATTACGACCAATTTACCGGAGCCACCATTACCCCTAGGGCAGTAATCAACCAAGTTCTTAAAACGCTGCAATACTTTGAGGATGATCGCGAGCGTCTATTACAGATCGCCGCCGCGAACGCCGCACGTGAAAACAAACAGGCAGTACTATGAACAGCGACGTTACTACCGAGGCTACTACCGAGGTCACTACCGAAGGCCCCAGCATTGCCGAAGTCACCAAAAACGGCCTCTGGACGAATAATCCGGCGCTGGTACAACTGCTCGGGCTGTGCCCGTTGCTGGCGGTCACCGGCAGTGTAGTCAACGCTTTGGGTTTGGGTCTTGCCACCATGGCGGTACTAATCGGCTCTAACACCATAGTCTCACTGATTCGCAACCATGTTAGCGATGCCGTCAGACTGCCCGCCTTTGTCATTATTATCGCCGCCTTTGTCACCTGCGCCGAACTATTAATGAAAGCCTACACCTATGACCTCTATCAGATTCTAGGTATTTTTATCCCGCTGATCGTCACTAACTGTGCCATCCTTGGCCGCGCTGAAGCCTTTGCCAGCAAACACCATGTAGGCTTAGCCGCACTTGATGGCTTGATGATGGGACTGGGCTTCTTACTGGTCTTGGTCGCGCTAGGCGCGATTCGCGAACTGTTTGGCCAGGGCACGCTATTCGCCAGCATGCACCTGCTGTTTGGCCCGGTTGCCAACGGTTGGATGTTGCAGCCCTTCGGCGAGAACTACAGCTTCTTGATCGCAGTGTTACCCCCGGGGGCATTCTTGGTAACCGGCCTGTTGATTGCGGGTAAAAATTACATCGACGCAGCTTTTAAACGCCGCGCCGATGCGAAGAAAGATCGTCCGGTTGTCGGAGCCAAGCGCATCAGAACCACAGGTCATATTAGCTAACAAAAAGCTTACACAGGGACGGTAAAGTTTGATGAATAAAAGCGGCGCGTGGTTAACCCAGTACGCACTGGAACAGCTCGGTATTACCCATACTTTTGGAATACCCGGGGTGCAAAACGCCGAGATCTACGACCAGCTAAATCAGTCAGAACAGATCACCCCGCTTCTCGTTAATCACGAAATGAACGCCGCCTTTATGGCCGACGCAGTCAGCCGTTCTAAGGCCGGCAGCGTCGGCACTATGCTGATCGTATCCGGTTCCGGTGTGACTCATGCATGCAGTGGCATAGCCGAAGCCTACTTGGCGGGGATTCCGTTGTTGGTAATTGCCGGCGCTTCCGGCAATGAGCAAAGCGGTTATCCCTCCATCGACGCCAAAGAAATCCTCAAACCCCTGACCAAAGCAATCTACAGCATCAGTGACCAACAGCAGATCGTCGAGACATTATTTACCGCCTACAGAGTCGCCACCAGTGATCGACCAGGGCCAGTATTTGTCGAAATCCCCCTCGCCGTCCAAATGCTCTCCGCCGCGATAGACGAACCTCTGCCACTCTACGATCAGAAGAGCCAAAGCCCCAATGAAGAAGCCGAAGCCATCAGTAATGTGGTTTTAAACAATGCCGCGGCACAACTACTTCAAGCAGAGTCCCCCGGTATTATTGTCGGCTGGGGTGCAGTGGACGCCCACAGCGAAATAATTGCCCTAGCCCAGCAGATCGGCGCACCGGTCTGCACCACCCTCTCCGGAGTCAGTAGCTTTCCCGCCCAGCATCCATTGCACGCCGGCATGATCTTTGGCCCTGCTGCTGTTCCCAGCGCCGAAAATGCCTTTAAAGATTGTGACTGCCTGCTAGCCATAGGCACGAATCTCAATGAAGCGGATACGGCTGGCGGCAGTGCAGAACTCCCTGAAAATATTATTTATATTACCAACGAACAAAACAGCTGCGACGAGCCAGAAACCGTTACCGCACTGCATGGCAATATCCAACAGATCGCCACCGACCTGCTCTACAAACTTCAAGAGCAACAGCCCCCAGCGACCAACAGAAAAGCCTTAGTCGACGATATCGCCATCCAAAAAGCCTTGTTTAAAAAAGAGTGGCTGGGCCATAACAGTAAAGGCCTAGTTAACCCCGCAGTGTTTTTTGACAAGCTCCGAGCCGCAGTCAGCGACGACGCCATTGTAATTACCGACGACGGCCTGCACACCTATCTCGCCGCCGAGTTAATGCCGATTAATAGCCCGCGCAGCTTTATTTCGCCCTCAAGTTCAAACGCCATGGGTTACTGCGTGCCCGCGGTCAACGCAGTAAAGCTGGTCAATCCCGACAAGCAGGTTATAGGTATAGTCGGCGACGGCGCCATGCTGATGAGCGGCATGGAAGCACTCACCGCGGTACGGGAAAATCTCGGCACCATCTACTGCATATTCAACGACGGAAAACTCTCGCGCATCAATCACAGCCAACCTGTTAGCGACAGTCAAACCACCTGTACCCAACTGGGCAATATCAATTGGGGTGCCTTCGCCGACTCTATTGAGTGCGGCTATATTCCGGTCAGACACAACAATGAAATAGAGGTCGCCCTGCGCCATGCCTTAGAGACCGCCTCCCACAACCAGCCGGTGATTCTCGACATCAACATCGATTATTCGCGCCGCAGCAACTATGCACAGGGCGTGGAGAAAACCAACGCAGCGAGATTTTTGAGTACTAACAAGTTGGGAATGTTGGGACGGGCGATAGTGCGCAAGCTGACTGGTTAGGGCATTTAATAGCTTTCCAAATCTTTATCGAACAACATCTCTATATCGCGAAAGGCCTTAAACTCTAAATAATTATTGCTCGGGTCGCGGATAAACAGTGTTGCCTGCTCACCTTGACGACCTTCAAAACGCAGATAGGGTTCGATCACAAACTCAACGGCCTGCTGTTCAAGCTTGACGACAAATTGCTGATACTGATCCCAGTCGAGAATTACACCGAAATGCGATGCGGGAACCGCGTGGCCATCCACAGCATTAGTGGTCACCGAGGGATGGTCTTGGGGCTCCACCAAGTGGGCGACCAACTGATGACCAAAGAAATCAAAATCAATCCAGCGATCGGATTCTCGACCGGTTTTACAGCCTAAAACATCACCGTAAAAGGCTCGGGCTGCTTCAAGGTCTGTGACCGGGAATGCCAGATGAAAGCGCGGGCGGTTAGTGCTCTCTGTTGTCATGCTTGAATTACTCAGATAATTTGATTAGAACGCTATTTATAGCTTAAATACTAAAAACTACAAGTAGAAAATTACTTTCAACCTGTAGCTTTTATAAAGGAATAAAAGACATAGCCTCGTCTACTGAAACAAAATTGGAGATATTAGACTTATGTTCGAACCTGTTGCCGACTAAGACAAAATTAAAACCCAACTCTTCACAAGCTCTTTTATCCCAGATACCGTCACCAAAATAGGTACAGGGCCAGTTCTTAGTATTCGCCACTCTAGACACAGCGATCTTCATTATTCCAGTTCTAGAACTACTGTCGTTTGCAGATGCCATGGGAAATACAGAGCAGTCGATTCCTGCCGAGATGAGTTTTAGGGCGGCAGTTTCGCACCAGCCACCAGTGGCTAAAGAAACAGTTACTTCGCTCATGGCATTTAGCCGTGCAAGAAAAGAGGCTGCTCCAGAAATTTCTTGGACAGGTTGCTTAGATATCGACTTCTCCAGTTTCTTGATAAAAACAGCTTTTACTTTTTCATCAATTTTTGCCTGTAGCTAAGGCCATTTACCTCAATGATTTCCTCGAGTATCCCAGCGTCCGTCACATGACGATACGTGGACCAGTCTGGGATCTACACAAATTCCTGTAACTTCCCTGACGGCATCTATATAACAGATAGAATCAAGGTCATATGACCTCACTAAAGTGCCATCAATATCAAACATTACATGGTGCAATTTAGGCCTCCTCCGTCCTAAGAAAATATTTGTTTTAACGGAAGTGTCAGGGTCAGACTCGAATTTAACTTCTCTTTAATACAAATTCGCTCATCCCCTGATTGACCCACAACTAAATCATCGGACCTAATTAACGCTGGAGAATCAGCCGTAATTTCATACAGAGCTATACCGCATGATTTTCCCTCAAACTTAATGTGATACTTCTTGCCTTCTTTTGCGTCCAAACGATAAGACCCGGAGCACCATTCAGTACGATTGGTTATATCCTTTTGTCGATATATGGAAATATAGGTTGGCTTATTCTTTGGGATATTAATTGTTCGGACTGCGCTATTCTGGGTCAGCTTTAGCTTTCCACGATACCCCGAAACTTCAGCAAATGACTTCCGGGTAACGCCATCGAAGGGACACTTTTCTTCACCATCGAACAGACGGACATCGGTCCAGTACCTTGTAAAAATGGGAATTCCTAAGAAATTGGGAGCGTATGTATCCTCTACAACAATCGAAGTGGTATCTTCATTTTCATTTTGAATGTAAGCAAATTCCTTAAAATTAGAGCAACCATAAACGGAAACTAAAAAAATCAGTAAAAAAAACTTATTCATTAAAGGCTTCTCCAATTTGTTATATTACAATCGACACGGTGAGCTAAGTTAGTTAGCTATTGCAATCAGGGTTGGACTCGCCCCCCCAACCCCTAAAAACCACATCACCTCTTAATCATTCTCACCGGCTTCAAACCACCGATAAACAACCCCCGCCAAAATAGCCCCTACTATAGGTGCAAGCCAAAACAGCCAAAGTTGGTCTACAGCCCAGCCGCCTTGGAAAAGCGCAACACCGGTGCTTCTTGCTGGATTAACTGAGGTGTTAGTTACGGGGATACTGATAAGGTGAATAAGGGTGAGTGCCAAACCGATAGCGATAGGAGCAAAACCTTGGGGTGCATGTTTATCTGTTGCACCCAAAATAATGATTAGAAACATAAAGGTCATGACTATCTCAGTGACCAGAGCTGCAATCAAACTATAACCTCCGGGTGAATGTTCAGCATAACCATTGGATGCGAATCCAGCTGTAACATCAAAGCCTGCCTGTCCTGTTGCAATAATATATAACACCGCTGCCCCGGCTATACCGCCTGCAATCTGTGCCCCTATATAGGGGCCGACTTCAGATAGTGAAAATCGACCACCGGACCAAAGACCGATTGACACTGCGGGGTTGAGATGACAGCCAGAGATATGTCCAATCGCGAAGGCCATGGTTAATACTGTCAGTCCAAAGGCCAGAGAAACACCTAGCAAACCAATGCCTACATCAGGAAAAGCTGCAGCCAGAACTGCGCTGCCACAGCCACCTAGTACTAGCCAAAATGTGCCAATAAACTCAGCCCCTAGTTTTTTTGATAATGTCATTCTTATCTCCTAGTAAAAGTCGTTATTTCTGTTTGATTTAAGAGCCTGGCAGCCCGTTAAAAGGGCCTTTTCTCCTATTGCGATCAGTCTGATAATCTACTGTTATCCATAAACATAGTCTTAATAGAATGCTGATGAGAATTATTTTCAGAGTGGGAAATCAACGGGGGATCAATGACGACAGCAGTAGTTTACGCAAGGGCCCTCTTTAATTCGAGTCGGCCCCTGATCATTAGGACTTCTTAAGCATTCAGCTTAGCCTACTTGCGATATTAACCAATGGCTTCTGAAATCTATCTTTTTATTTATTGTGGTACTGACTTATTGATCCAAAAATCGCTCAAGCCGCTTACGCAGCCGCTGATTTTCGTCGCGCAGCTGATCAAGCTCTTCGATCAAACTGATGGCCAGCGCAATGCCCGACCAGTCGATTTCCAGATCTCGGTGCAGGCGGCAGGCTCGCTTTGTCACGCTGATCATTTGGGTATTAAACACCCAGGTTTCGGGGCCAGAGCCTTCGGGTTCGACTATGCCCTGATTGACGATTTCAATAATCGTCTGGGAAGGGTTCTGGGTGGCAAAACATATCTCTTCGAGGCTTAAGTATTGGGCGTTNAGGTCCATATTTATTTTCTCCATTCCGTTCTTGGATCAAAGACCGCGGCATCGGCCAGTTGCTGCCAGTGCTGCTTGCTCTCCTCGGACACTGATTCCGGCATCACCACTTTTAGTACCGCGTAGAGGTCGCCATGACCCTGCTTGCGCACCAGACCTTTGCCTTTAATTCTTAGGCGTTGACCAGTCTGACTGTTGGCGGGAATAGTCAATTTGATCTTGCCTGATAGGGTCGGGGCTTCAAGGCTGGTGCCTAGGGCGGCTTCCCAGGGTGCGAGGGGTACGGTAAGAATCAGGTTGTGGGCTTCGACGTCGAACAGTGGGTGCGGTACCAGGCGAATACGCAGATAGAGATCCCCAGAGGGCGCATCACCTAGTCCCTGGCCGCCCTGCCCTTTGAGGCGAATGCGCTCNCCCTCGGCGACGCCAGCGGGGATTTTTACATTGAGGGTTTTGTTCACATGACTAACCCGTCCCTGAGCATCGCGATGGGGCAGGCTNTAGGAGATCGGTTTCGAGGTGGCGGTTAGGGTGTCTTCGAGAAAGATCGGCATATCGGTTTCAATATCCTGGCCTTTGGCGCCAAAACCCTTATTGGAAAAGCCCTTATTGGAAAAGCCTTGATCAGAAAAGCCCTGCNGTGAAAAACCCTGAGCGCCAGCTTCCTGTCCCGACTGATGAGCCCCACCAAAAATAGACGAGAAGAAATCGGAAAAATCCCCCTGATTTTGAGTTTGCTGCGAATACTGCTGCCCCCCTGAAGCGCCCTGAGGCTGCGCGCCATACTCACGTAGCTCATCATATTGAGCGCGTTTTTGTGGGTCTTTTAACACTTCATAGGCTTCGGAGACCTGTTTGAATTTTTCTTCTGCCTCGTGGTGTTCACTGACATCCGGATGATATTTTCTAGCCAGTTTGCGGTAGGCGGTTTTGATGGTTTTGCTATCGGCGTCAGGAGCCACCGAGAGTATTTTGTAGTAGTCCTGAAAATCCATAGTCAGTCCTTGATGATTCAAGTAAATGCTACCAATAGCACGATTAGCGGGCCTGTTGCTGTTAGCTTAGTTGAAAATTCAGTCTTGAGAAGACTGAGGCAAAGAATCTAATTGAGCAAAGTTAATCTATTATCTTTTCACTAACCTGCCATATACTTAACCTCCATACACTCAGGATTAGCGAATGATTAATGTCTGCCTATACGATGGTGTGACCCATAAGCGCGGTGGTGCAGAGCTCATACAGCTGCCACTGGCGGATAACTGCATGTTGTGGATTGATATTGAGCAGGAGTCGGCGGCTTCTGAGCAACTTATCTTCGATCAGTTTGAATGCCATCCACTGACTATTTTGGATGCGCGGCGTAAACGTCACCCGCCAAAGATCGAACACTTTGCTGAACAGTCATTTATGTTGTTACGCGAGCTGGTTGCTGACCATGAGGGTCTTGCATTCGATACGCTTCAGGTCGCTAGCTTTGTTGGCAGCAATTTTTTAATTACTCGTCACGATAAGCCTTCGCCGGCAATTAGCGGCTGGCTGGGAAATCCTAAACTACCAGCGCTACTGGCGCGGGGGCCGATGGTACTATTTNCCTCAATCACTAATTCCATTGGTTTAGCCTATCTCGATCTGCTGTTGGATTTTGAGCCAGCCCTCTCTGAGTATGAAGATACGCTGCTGTCGACGCAGGGCGATAGCGTGCTACGCGACCTGATTAGCTGCAAAACTTGGCTGCGTAAACTAAAGCGCCTGCACAGCTACCATGATCGAGTATATCTAGAGTTGATGACACATCTTAAGCAGGAGCATAGCGACGAGGCTGATGCCATTCACTCGGTAACCGATGTCTATGAAAAGTTTGAGCGACTCAGCTCACTGTCGGCGCTGTATTACGATTTGGCTGGAGACTTAATCGATGGACATATTTCTCTGACCTCTCACAAGCTCAATGAGACTATGCGTATCCTCACAGTGGTAACCACGATCTTTGTGCCGTTGGGATTTTTGGCTGGCCTCTACGGCATGAATTTTGAGAATATACCGGAACTGCACCATCCCAATGGCTACTTTATTCTGGTTGGTTTTATGCTGTTTATTGCAGCTGCATTGGTGATGATTTTTAAAAGGAATAAATGGCTGTGATAGAACAATTACAAAACTGGTTGTCACTACCAATTCTGGTGCTGGGCGACTATACATTGCGCATTGCAGGTATTGCCTCAGCGCTGGGCATTTTAATTATCAGTGCGATTGTGCANCGCGGACTATCTAAGGCCTCATCGGCAGCCGCTAAGCGCAGTGGTGCCCACGACCAGAATATCTATATCATTCAGCGGGTGCTGAAATATATTGTCTATGGTGTCGGTTTAATCCTCGCCCTATCCGCGCTTGGGGTCAGCTTTAATAACCTGATGCTGGTAGCCGGTGCACTGGGTGTAGGCATAGGTTTTGGTTTGCAGTCGATTGTTAATAACTTTGTCTGCGGCATTATTATTCTGTTTGAGAAGTCTCTGCGGATTGGCGATTTTGTCGAGCTGGCGGATGGTCTGCTGGGGGAAGTGCGGGAAATTAATATTCGCAGTACCTTGCTGCGCACCCTGGATAACGCCGACATCATCGTGCCCAATGCAGATTTTATTAGCAGCCAGGTGAATAACTGGACCTTGAACGATGACATCCGTCGCTTTTCTATTAGCTTTAGCGTGGCCTATGGCAGTGACCTGGAACAGGTGCGGGAGGCGGGTTTGAAAGCCGCCGAAGACGTGCCTATTACCCTGAAGCGGAAGAACATTATGCCCGATGTGCTGGTCACGGAACTGGGTTCTTCAGGGGTTGAATGCATTCTGACCATTTGGGCCCAGGGCGAATGGGTCAAGCGCCCTGGCTGGGTAAAGTCGCAGTATTTAACCGCGATTTACAACAATCTGAGAGCAGCGAAAATTGAGATCCCCTTCCCTCAGATGGATGTGCATATGCGCAGCTGATTATTAGCGCTCCAAACTTTAGTCTCAGCCATCAACAAACACTGGCGCGGCGACATATTCCCAGAGAATAACCGTGGCGCCTAAGACTACCACCGCATACACCAGGGCCACGGCAAACAGTGCGCTGGCATAGAGCATGCCGAGATCTTCTGGGACCTTCATCAGTTTTGGCACCCCCAAATAGAGCAGACGAATGGTGTAGCAACAGGCGGCGGTGGCGATAAAAATATCAAACCACCAGACGGGATAAAAGGCTAATAATCCGGCAAGAAAAATCGGCGTGTTGGCCATGCCGATAAGCACCATACCTTTAATCGGGAATGACTGAGCATTGTAGGTTTTCGACATCCAGTGGGTCATCAATCCAATCACTATCACCGAGGCCACCAGCGCCAAATAAAATAGCACCATTAAGGGTATGGCGCTGGCCGCGGAAATTTTCGTCAGCTCGCCGCCGCTGTGCCAGCCAACCTGGGTTGTGCCGTAGTAAAAACCGAGAGGGGGAATCGCGGCCATCAGCAGTATTAATAAGAGCCGCGATTTGATCTTCGAATCTGATTCCTGCGCCAGAGCGGACCATGTGGCTTCGGGTCTGAAGAGCATTCCAATGAGTTCTTTCACTTTTTTGTACCTCTTAATGTCTATGTTTTAGTATTTATGTCGCTATAGAAAAACCTGTAAACAAACACTCTGAGCATTTAATCAATTCCCACTTCTCAGTAACAATGATCAATATCAAAGCTGCTCTTTACCCTTAACCCTTTAATGCCGCATCAGTGGTGCCCATGTCCTGTCGATTGCTGCATCTGCCAGATCATCAACAGCCCCATAAAGATTAAGCAGAGGCCCATGACTTT
>JGI20152J14361_10002092_pt1 | contig 12216 bp, 12 predicted proteins | sample COG_02_FD_14361 | JGI IMG/M metagenome (IMG submission 14361)
TTATTATAAACAAGACTAGAGATTAAAAGCCCAATGATTAGGGCTGCAGCATACTTTGAAAAGTTAGAGGAAGCTGCTTTGTTCTTATTTCTTTTAATAGAGGAACTTGATACGCTTGATAGTCCGTAAGATTCTGTTAAATAATTTACATTATTGTAAGAGCTAAACTCTGTCACTCCGTTTTTGAATGATATTACCCCTACTTTTGAGAATACAATATCATTTTTATTGTGTATATCATTATTAAAGTTAGAAACATTTAGCTTAATTAATTTCATCGCATCATCAAATGAAATGTTATTTAAATCAGAAATATAAGTTGCTAAAAGACCATCATTTTTCTTAATTTTTTTATTAAATGAAATTGACTTAGATGGAGGAGTAAATACGCCTTCGCTATTTATATTAGTTGAATTAGTTGAAGTAATAAAAGCTCCAAAATTAGGAATGACTACGCATTCATTTCTGTATAGCAAGTCTTCTATATATTTGTCTAAGTTCATTTTGTTGGGTGTTTATAGAAACTAAAGTTAGTAATCTTTTTAATTAAACCCAACTTTTATTCTAACTCTGTTTAGAACCTTGTCAGCTGTTTTAGAGGCTTGTAGTGCACCAGTTTTTAAGATGCTATCTATCTTATCTAAATTGCTCATATAATAGTTATATTTTTCTCTTTCAGTTTTATATTTAGTAAGAATTAAATTTAATAAATCTTTTTTGGCATGACCATAACCATAACTCCCTTAGTATAGTTGTTTTTCATTGTTTCGGCCTGCTTTTCATCACACAGCAACTCATAGAGTTTAAATAAATTACAATTCTTCCAGTCTTTAGAAGCTTCTAAAGGAAGACTATCGGTTTTAATAGATAAAATCTGTTTTTTAAGAAGCTTTTCATCTAAGAAAATATCAATTACATTTTTTTTGCTTTTACTCATTTTTGCTCCGTCAGTTCCTGTAATAAGCATAGTGCCTTCGTCAACTTTAGATTCAGGAATAATAAATGTTTCTCCATTTTGATGATTAAATTTATTACCTACACTTCTTGTGATTTCAAGATGTTGAAGTTGATCTTTTCCAACAGGAACTATGTTAGCATCATATAATAAAATGTCTGCAGCCATTAACATTGGATAAGTAAAAAGTCCGGCATTAATATCCTCTAAACTATTTGATTTGTCTTTAAAACTATGTGCTAATGTTAATCTTTGGTAAGGAAAATAACAATTTAAATACCAGGCAAGTTCTGTAACCTGGGGCACATCACTTTGTCTGTAAAAAATTGTTTTATTATAATTTAACCCAAATGCTAGCCAAGATGCGGCTGTAGAATATGTATTAAATCGTAGTTGTTTTGGGTCCTTTATTTGCGTGACCGAATGCATATCCGCTATAAACAAATAGGATTCGTTTTCTGAGCTATTTGCCATTTTTATTGCAGGAATTATGGCCCCTAATAGGTTACCTAAATGTGGTGTCCCTGTACTTTGTATTCCAGTTAAAATCCTACTCACTACTTGTTATCTTTAGATTACAAAGTTAAATTTTTTATTTAAATACCTCAATTAATTTAATTAGTTTTGAAAACATGAATTTATTGAACTATTTTTTTTGGACTCTTTACAGGATTTGGTTCTATTTAATTAGTAGTGTAAGTTGGATTATTCTTTTTCCGCTTTTATTTGTGTTTAGTTTAAAAGAATCTTGGTACCCTAAAGTGTTTAAAATCGCAACTATATGGTCAAACATAGTTTTATTTTTCATGGGTTTTATTGGAGGATAGATAACAGACCAATTTTAGAAAAGGGCAAAAACTACATGTTTATAAGTAATCATACTTCGATGATGGACATTATGTGCATGATATCCATATTCAAAGATCATCCTTTTGTTTTTGTTGGAAAAGTTGAACTATCAAAAATTCCANTTTTTGGAGTTATCTACAAAAGAGCATGTATTTTAGTAGACAGATCAAGCTCAGAAAGNCGAAAGTCGGTATTTTTTAATACNCAGAGAAGATTAGCAGATGGGCTTAGTATTTGTATCTANCCAGAAGCTGGAGTTCCTGATCCATCTGTNGCNTTGGGTAAATTTAAAAAAGGCGCATTTAAAATTGCTATTGAACATCAAATTCCAATTGTTTGTTTAACTTTTTTAGACAATAAAAAAAGATTTCCTTTTGCGTTTTTTAGTGGGAAACCAGGACTTTTAAGGGTAAAATATCATAATCCTAAAAGTACTTTAGGTTTAACTCAATCAGACGTTTCGTCTACAAGTGATAGTTTCAGAAATTTAATCTTAGAAGATTTATCTTAATTTTCAGCAACTAAAGCTTTAACTTTATTCTCTAGTTCTTCCATTAGTTCTGGGTTATCTTTTATCATGGTTTTTACCGCATCTCTACCTTGACCTAATTTGGTTTCATCGTAACTAAACCAAGATCCACTTTTTTGAATTATATTAGATTCAACAGCTATATCAAGTATTTCTCCAACCTTTGAGATTCCTTGACCGTACATAATATCAAATTCAGCTAATTTAAAGGGTGGTGCAACTTTATTTTTAACCACTTTTACCCTTGTCTTGTTCCCTAAACAGCCCCATTACTATCTTTTATTTGGGTTGACCTTCTTATATCTAACCTAATAGATGCATAGAATTTTAATGCATTTCCACCAGTAGTGGTTTCTGGATTTCCAAACATTACACCAATCTTTTCTCTCAACTGGTTTATAAACATTACTGTACAATTTGTTTTACTAATAGAGCCTGTTAATTTTCTAAGAGCTTGTGACATCAGTCTNGCATGTAAACCCATTTTAGAGTCTCCCATTTCACCTTCAATTTCGCTTTTTGGAGTTAANGCNGCCACAGAATCTATAACTACCATATCGATAGCTCCAGATCTAATCAAGTTATCTGCAATNTCTAATGCTTGCTCCCCGTGATCTGGCTGAGAAATAATTAAATTATCAATATCGACCCCTAAATTTTGTGCATAATATCTATCAAAAGCATGCTCAGCGTCAATAAATGCTGCAATACCTCCTTTTTTTTGACATTCTGCTATAGCATGAAGTGTTAAAGTTGTTTTCCCCGATGATTCAGGTCCATATATTTCTATGACTCTTCCTCTAGGGTACCCACCAACCCCTAAAGCTAAGTCTAAACCTAAAGATCCCGAAGAAGTTGCATCAACATCAGCAACTGGGGCATCACTCATTTTCATTACCGTTCCTTTTCCATATGTTTTGTCTAACTTATCTAGTGTTAGTTTTAGCGCCTTTAATTTGTCTTCTTTGTTGTTCCCCATTTTGTGTAGATTTGAAATTTATTCTATTGCTAATTTAATATAACTTTAATGACAATACAATTTTATTGTCATTCGTTTTAGTAGTTTTTCAATATTAATTTTATAAATATTATTTTTGTAATTATAGAATTAATAAACCAGTATAGAATGCACCTGTACAACAAGTTAAGCTCTAAGGAAAGAGCGGCTCTAATAGACAAATCTAATAAAGAAAGAATGACACTTTCTTTTTATCAATACGCTAAAATTATTGACCCAAAGTCTTTTAGAGATCAATTATTTATTAAATGGGATTCATTAGAAATTTTAGGAAGAATATACNTAGCCTTTCGAAGGAATTAATGCACAATTATCAATTCCAAAAGATAATTTTGAAGAATTTAAGCTACATCTTAAATCAATTTCATTTTTAAAAAATACGTCTTTAAATATTGCTTTGGAACACAACAATAAATCTTTCTTAAAACTTAAAATAAAAATTAGAGAAAAAATAGTTGCTGACGGTTTAAATGATAACACATTTGACGTTACAAACACAGGTGTTCATTTAAATGCTCTTGAGTATAATAACTTAGCTGAGCAAGATAATTCTATTGTAGTGGATATGAGAAATCATTACGAAAGTGAAATAGGACATTTTAAAAATGCAATTAAGCCAGATGTCGATACTTTTCGAGAATCTCTTGATTTAATAGAAGAAGATTTAAAAAACCATAAAGACGATAAGAATTTAATAATGTATTGTACTGGCGGTATTAGATGTGAAAAGGCAAGCGCTTACTTTAAGCACAAAGGATTTAAAAATGTTTTCCAGCTCAAGGGCGGGATCATTGAATACACAAAACAAGTTAATGAGCAAAAATTAAAAAACAATTTTATAGGTAAAAATTTTGTTTTTGACGACAGACGAGCAGAAAAAATTAGCGATGATGTAATTGCGCAATGTCATCAATGTGGGGCAAATTTTGATATTCACACAAATTGTGCAAATGACGCATGTCACCTACTTTTTATTCAATGTGATAAATGTAAAAAAGAAATGGACAATTGCTGTAGTTACGACTGCAAAGAAATTAACAGCTTGCCTTTTGAAGAACAAAAGAAATTAAGAAAAGGAAATAAAAACAGTAATGATATTTTCAAAAAAGGACGAGGAAAAACCCTTTCTAGAAATCAAACTAACCAAATAGAAGATTTCTAAAAAGTATATATTATATTTAATAAAATATTTATTTAATGTCTTGTAAAACTTGCAGTTCTAAATCTAATGGCTCTCCTAAAGGATGCAAAAACAACGGAACATGCGGAACAGACAGCTGCAATAAGTTTACTGTTTTTGATTGGCTATCAAATATGTCTTTACCATCAGGTCAATCAGAATTTTTATATTCAGAAATTAGATTTAAAAATGGTAGAAAAGATTATTTTTTAAATAAAAACTCAGTATCACTTTCTGTAGGAGATATTGCTGCTACCCAAGCCAATAGTGGTTATGATATAGGAATAGTAACACTAACTGGAGAACTTGTAAGGGTTCAAATGGACAAGAAAAAAATCAGCTATTCACAAGAAGAGTCAAAGATCATTTACAGAAAAGCATCACAAATTGAAATAGACAAGTGGTCATTACTAAGAGACAAAGAAGAGCCAATTAAAGTTAGAGCTAGAAAGTTTGCAATTGATCTGAGATTAAAAATGAAAATATCTGACATTGAATATCAAGGGGACGGTAGCAAAATAACTTTTTATTACACAGCTGATGAAAGAGTAGATTTCAGAGAATTAATTAAGATTTATGCAAGAGAATTTAGAACGAAAATTGAAATGAAACAAGTTGGTTTAAGACAGGAAGCTGCTCGTCTTGGAGGAATAGGGTCTTGCGGTAGAGAGTTATGTTGTTCAACTTGGCTAACTGACTTTAGATCTGTAAGTACCTCTGCTGCTAGGTATCAGCAACTTTCTCTTAATCCTCAAAAATTAGCAGGTCAGTGTGGAAAATTAAAATGCTGCTTAAATTATGAGCTAGGGTCTTATATGGATGCCTTAAAAAATTTCCCAAAGAAAGAGATTAAACTAAAGACTGAAAAAGGAACAGCAGTATGCCAAAAGACAGATATTTTTAAAAAACAATTATGGTATGCATATGTTGGTGAGTGGAATAATTGGTTCTTGCTATCAGTAGACCAAGCTAATGCAATTATCAATGAGAATAAATTAAACAAATTAGTCTCAGGCTTAGAGGAGTATACAATTGAGAATAATTTCGTAGAAGAAAACATGTTCGAGAATGTAGTTGGTCAAGATAGTTTAACAAGGTTTGATAAGCCAAGAAAGAAAAAAAATCACAAAAGAAAAAAAGCAAAAAAACATGCTAACTAGAGTATTAATAGTATTAATTATATTTAGTTTTATTTCATGTGGTCAAGATAGAATATTTGATAGCTATAAAACTATTCCAAATCAATGGGACAAAGATAGTTTGATTATGTTTGAATTTGATTTAAAATCAAGCTCGTACAATTCCTTTATAAATGTCAGAACTGACCAAAGCTATATGTTTAATAATTTGTTTTTAATAATCACTGTTCACGATTCTACAAAAATAATAATGAAAGACACCCTTGAGTATAAAATGGCTAATTCTGATGGAAAATTACTAGGAAAAAAATTTCTAAATACTTATGAAAATAAGTTAGTACACAAAGAAAGTGCTAAATTTGAAAATGGAAAATATTTGGTTACCATTCAGCATGCTATGAGAAAGATTAATAAGGTTAGTGGTCTAAAGTTATTAGATGGAATAATAAATATCGGATACAGAATTGAAAGAGAAAAATAATTTTAAAAAATACATTGTTACCATATGGGCACTTTTTATAGCTTTAGTGTCATCAGTTTTTGGAATTTTTTATTTTGCATCAGTTGGAGGTCTTGGCGAAATGCCTGACTTAAAAGTATTAGAAAATCCAAAGACAAATTTAGCTAGCGAAATTCTTTCCGAAGAAGGAAAAACTATTGCAAAATTTTATTTTAATGATAATCGCACGCCGGTAAGCTTTTCAGAATTCCCTCAACATTTAGTAGACGCATTATTAGCAACAGAAGATATACGTTTTTATAGTCATTCTGGTATTGACTGGATATCAACCTTAAGGGCGATTGTAAAATTAGGAAAAGATGGAGGAGGAAGTACAATTACACAACAATTAGCTAAACAATTATTTACCGGTGAAGGATCTAGAGATATTTTGGAGAGAATTAATCAGAAAATTAAAGAATATATTATTTCTATTAGATTAGAAAAGCAGTATACTAAAAATGAAATTTTAGCACAATATTTAAATATTTATGATTTTGGTAACAATGGGGATGGCATAAGAAGTGCATCAAGAATTTATTTTGGTAAAGAGCCTATTGACTTAGACATTAGTGAATCTGCAATGCTAGTAGGAATGTTAAAAAACTCCTCACTATATAATCCNAGGCCTAGTAGAAATCCTGTTGGTGTAAAAAACAGAAGAAATGTAGTTTTAGCACAAATGTATAAATACGGATTTATAGACAAAGTGATGAAAGATTCTCTACAACTTAAAGACTTAAAATTAAATTACACCCCAGAGTCTCATCGAGACGGAATTGCTCCTTATTTTAGAGAATACTTAAGAACATATATGAAAGATTGGGTAAAGGATGAAAAAAATAGAAAACCAGATGGATCTAAGTATAATATAAATACAGATGGATTAAAAATTCACACTACTATAAATTATAGTATGCAAGTTTATGCTGAGGATGCAATTAACCAACACATGCCAAGGCTTCAAAAAGAATTTTTCAAACAAAACACGATTGAAGATAATCCAACAGCTCCTTTTCGAGAACTAACTGAAGGGGCAATTGACACGCTGCTTAGACGCGCCATGAAAAGATCTGAGCGATGGAGAAAAATGAAATATGACCTTAAAAAATCTGAAGAGGAAATAAAAAAATCCTTTCAAATTCCATCAAAAATGACTGTTTTTTCATGGCAAGGTGAAATTGATACGATAATGAAACCCTGGGATTCTATGATTTATTATAAATCTTTTTTAAGACCTGGTATGATGTCTATGGATCCAAATACAGGCTTTGTTAAAGCTTGGGCTGGAGGTATGGATTATAAACATTTTCAGTATGATATGGTAAAAAAAGGTAAGCGTCAAATTGGTTCAACATTTAAACCTTTTGTTTATGCTGCAGCAATTGACCAGGTAAAATTGTCCCCTTGCGACACCTTTCCTGATAGTCAATATTGTATAGAAAAAAATAAATTTGGCAATCCTGAAAAATGGTGTCCAAGAAATTCAGGAGATAAATACGGGAGAACACGAACCTTGAAAAATGCTTTAGCTAATTCTATTAATACTGTTACAGCAAGATTAATGGATAAAATTGGTCCAAAGCCAGTAATAAAACTAGCTAAAAATTTAGGGATTGAGCAAAAAATACTACCCGTTCCCTCCATTGCTTTAGGAACCCCAGATATTAGTGTTTATGAAATGGTTGCTGCCTATTCAGCATTTGCAAATAAAGGAGTATACACTAAGCCTATATTAATTGAAAAAATTGAGGATAAAAATGGAACAATCTTATTTGAATATAAAAGAGAAACAAGGGATGTCTTAAGTGAAGAAGCAGCTTATGTAACTGTTAACTTACTTGAAGGAGTCACTCAAGCAGGATCTGGCATAAGATTAAGAACAACTGGCGCTACTAATAACGCGTATGAGTCAGTGGTCACTGGATATCCCTATGAATTTGATAATCCAATTGCAGGGAAGACAGGAACAACTCAAAATCAAAGTGACGGATGGTTCATGGGAATGGTGCCAAATTTAGTAACCGGAGTTTGGGTAGGAGCTGAAGATAGGTCTATTCATTTTGAAACTATCGATTATGGTCAAGGAGCATCAATGGCTCTGCCGATATGGGGAGTATATATGAAGAGTTGTTACCAGGATACTATTTTAAATATTTCTAAGGAGCCTTTTTTTAAACCAGAAAAACTATCCATTGAATTAAATTGTAATAATTTTAAAAATGACTCATTAAATACAATTAAAAATAACAACAAGAAGTTATTAGAAATAGATTTTTAAAATATTTAGTATGATAAACAAAAAAGTACATGATGTGACTAATGCTCTAGATGGGATTAAAGACAATATGACCATTATGTTAGGAGGATTTGGATTATGTGGTATCCCTGAAAAATCAATAGAAGAATTAGTAAAATTAAAAGTTAAGGGACTAACATGTATATCAAATAATGCTGGAGTTGATGACTTTGGTCTAGGGCTATTGTTAAAGGACCACCAAATAAAAAAAATGATTTCGTCATATGTAGGAGAAAACAATGAATTTGAAAGACAAATGCTTTCAGGAGAGCTTCAAGTTGAATTACTGCCTCAAGGAACTCTGGCTGAATTATGTAGAGCGGCTCAAGCTGGTTTCCCTGCAGTATATACTCCAGCAGGTTTTGGAACTGAAGTTGCAGATGGTAAAGAGTCTAGAGAATTTAATGGAAAAATGTATATTTTAGAACATGCTTTTAATGCGGACTTTTCGATTGTTAAAGCTTGGAAAGGAGATGAAGCAGGAAACTTAATTTTTAAAGGAACAGCAAGAAATTTTAACCCAAACATGTGTGGTGCGGCTTCAATAACAGTTGCAGAGGTTGAAGAGTTATATCCAGTAGGAGCTCTTGATCCAAACGAAATACATATTCCTGGCATTTTTGTCCAGAGAATATTTAAGGGTGAAAATTACCAAAAAAGAATTGAACAAAGAACTATAACACAAAGATAATGCTAGATAAAAATGGAATTGCTAAAAGAATAGCAAAAGAAGTAAAAGATGGGTATTATGTAAATTTAGGAATAGGGATTCCTACTTTAGTAGCAAATTACGTTAATAAAGACCTAAGTGTAGAGTTTCAAAGTGAAAATGGAGTTCTTGGAATGGGGCCTTTCCTTTTGATGATAATGTAGATGCAGATATAATTAACGCAGGAAAGCAAACAATAACAACATTACCTGGCGCCAGTTTTTTCGATTCAGCAATGAGTTTTTCAATGATAAGAGGAAAGCATGTTGATTTAACTATTTTAGGAGCTATGGAGGTCTCTGAAAACGGAGATATAGCAAACTGGAAAATTCCAGGAAAAATGGTAAAAGGAATGGGAGGAGCTATGGATTTGGTAGCTAGTGCAGAAAATATTATAGTAGCAATGATGCACACAAACAAAAAAGGAGAATCCAAATTGCTAAAAAGATGCTCACTCCCGTTAACAGGTCTTGGGTGTGTAAAAAAAATAGTAACCAATTTAGCTGTGCTAGAGGTCACCAAAGAGGGGTTTAAATTACTTGAAAGAGCACCTGGAGTTAGTGTTCAAAAAATAAAAGAATCTACAGTTGGTAATCTTATCGTTGATTCTGAAGTTCCAGAAATTAGCATTAGCTAATCCCTTTTGGAATAGCTCCAATTAGTTTTTTAGTGTAGTCCATTTTAGGATCGTTATAGATATCTTCTGAAAACCCTATTTCTTTGAAAACACCTTCCTTCATTACAACAATTTTGTCTGACATATATTTCACTATTGATAAGTCATGAGAAATGAATATGTACGTAAGTTTTAGCTTTTTCTTTAAATGATTTAATAAATTTAATACCTGTGCCTGAACAGAAACATCTAAAGCAGATACAGACTCATCACAAATTAATACTTTAGGCCTAACACTAATTGCTCTTGCGATTCCTACTCTTTGTTTTTGACCTCCAGATAGTTCGTGAGGATATTTATAAAAGACATTTTTTTTAAGGCCAACATCTTTTAACAAAGCTATACACAAATTTTTGTAAGAGTTGTCTTTTTTGTCAATCTTATGAACAATCATAGGCTCCATTATTAATGATCCAATAGTTTTTTTAGGATTCAAAGAAGAGTCAGGGTCTTGAAAAATTAGCTGAACATCTTTTCTATAATTATTTAACTCAGACTTAGAAAGTCTTGTAATATCAGTGCCTTTATAAAATATGGACCCATTACTAACCTTTTCAATTTGAACAATTGTTTTTACTAATGTAGACTTACCACATCCTGACTCACCAACCAAACCAAGTGTTTCTCCTTTATATAGCTGCAAATTAATACCATCAAGAGCTTTAAATTCTCTTTTTTCTTAAACCAAATTTTATTTTGAATATAATATTTATCTAAATTTTTAATTTCTAAAATAGGGCTGTTTGAATATATCTTTTGTCGACTAATTTCAATTTCCTCGTCACTAATAATTGAGTTATCTACAGAGTTATTAATATAATCAGACACAGTTGGAAGTTTGCTTAACTTAACTTTATTATTTGGTCTTGAGTATAACAAACCTTTAGTGTAATTTTCAATTGGATTCGAAAATATTTTTGCCGCACCNCCTTTTTCAATTATTTCTCCTTTATACATTACTATTAATCTATCTGCAATTTCAGAAACTAGCGCTAGATCGTGCGAAATAAAAATTATACTTAACCCTTCAGATTTTTTAATTTTTAAAAGTAATTCAATGATCTCTTTCTGGACTGTAACATCTAGTGCCGTGGTAGGCTCATCAGCTATAAGTAATTTAGGCTTACAGGCTATAGCCATCGCAATCATTAACCTTTGTTTTTGTCCACCAGAGAGTTGATGTGGATATTTGGAACTAAAGTTGTCAACTTTTTCCAATTTAACTTTTTTTATCAATAAGTTTATCTCGTCTTCAACATCTATATGTCAATATTTTTTAACTCAAAACATTCACGCAATTGATCAATACACTTCATTGTTGGATTTAATGCAGACATTGGTTCTTGAAATATTATAGAGATATCTTTTTTTCTAACTTGACGAATACTCGAATCACTTATCTCTAATAAATTTGTGTTGTTATAAATTACCTCCCCCTTAGATATGGCTTTATTTTTTGGTAATAACTTTAATATAGACAATGCTGTCACAGACTTTCCACTGCCAGATTCACCAACGATTCCCAACACCTCATTTTTTAATAAATTAAAACTAATATTGTTAACTACATTAACAACCTTGTTTTTTTTAATAAAACTTATGCTTAAATTTTTTATTGAAATAAGATTATTAGAAGATGCTTTGTTCAAAACAAAAAAATTAATTAATTATGTTGTAAGCTTCATCAATATAGGTGTAAAAGTCTTTTGAATGCGCACTACCTTGTTCTTCTTTTGAAATTAAATTTCCTAATCTTACAATAATTAAGTCATCTTCTGGAATCACTATAGTTAGTTGCCCAAGATGTCCTCTTGAATAAAAGATTTCTTTGCCCTTGTATTTGTCTAACCACCATCCATAACCATAGAAAGGAGCATTCGCAAACTTTGGAGTTAGAGATTTTGCAATAAAAGTAGAGTCTAAAAGCTGATGTCCTTTCCACTTTCCATGCTGCTTATAGAGTTTACCTAGCCTAGCAAAGTCTCTGGCGCTACTAGCAATACAACAAAATGCCTTAACAAGATTATTTTCCCTACTATCAACTTGCCATGGAGAAGCAATTTTAGCACCCATTGGTTTCCAAAAAGATTCACTTAGATAATCAGAAAGATTTTTACCAGTTGCTTTTTCAAGAATCATTCCCAATAATTGGGTGTCACTACTAAGATATTTATATCTCTGTCCAGGCTCTTCAATAACTTTTAAACCTAGAATTAAAGATTTTAAATCTGAGGTAAAATAACTTTTAGCGGTTATTGAAAAAGGACTATAATATTTTTCTACATAATTTAGTCCAGAAGACATTGTTGAAAGATCACCAACTGTTAGCTTAGCAGCTTTCCCTTGACTAAATTCCTTAAAGA
>JGI20152J14361_10002113_pt1 | contig 12140 bp, 10 predicted proteins | sample COG_02_FD_14361 | JGI IMG/M metagenome (IMG submission 14361)
CGCGCGTTGTGCACCGGCCCGGCGTATCACGCGGCGCCCTTGGCCTTTAACATCATCGCGCCGATTAATTTGGGCGTCGGCACGGTCCTCATGGACAAGTGGGACCCAGAAGAAACCCTACGCCTTGTCCAGGAATATCAGATCACGCATACCCATATGGTGGCGACCATGTTCCACCGGGTGCTGGCGCTACCAGAGGCGGTGCGCGCCCAATACGACACCAGCAGCCTGCGTTATGTACTGCATGGCGCAGCACCTTGCCCGGTGCATGTGAAGCAGCAGATGATGGATTACTTGGGGCCCGTATTGTTTGAATACTACGCGGCGACCGAAGGCGGCGGCGGGTTCTTTGTGGATGCCGAAGAATGGCTGACCAAACCCGGCACCGTTGGGCGCGCGCCGGAGGGCGCTGATAACCGCATCCTGAATGATGAAGGGGAGGCGGTGCCGACTGGGGAGGTCGGCACGATTTATTTCAAAGCGCCCGCGGTTCGGTTTGTGTACTACAAGGATGAAGCGAAGACCCAGGGCAGTTATCGCGGGGACTATTTTACCCTGGGTGACATGGGCTACTTTGATGAAGATGGCTATCTGTTCTTAACAGGTCGCAGCGCCGAAACCATTATCTCGGGTGGGGTGAACATTTACCCCCAAGAGACCGATGATGTGTTGCTGAAGCATCCAGCGGTGGCCGATGTCTGCACCGTGGGCATTCCCAATGAGGAGTGGGGGGAAGAAGTGAAGTCGGTGGTGCAACTCAAACCCGAGATTGCCGCAAGCGATGACGTGGCGGAAGATCTCATCACCTTTTGTCGCGGTTTTCTGCCTGGGTTTAAATCGCCGAAATCCATCGATTTTGTCGAGGATTTACCCCGATTGCCATCGGGCAAGATTCAGCGCCGGGTCGTACGGGAGCCCTACTGGGCGGGGCGGAGCAAACAAATATGACGCGCAGTGTTGTCACGCCGTTTCGGGTTCAAGGGTTGGTTCGGTTCCGCCATTTGGCCTTGATCGCGGCCGTCCTGTCCTGGGGCGTTGTTATGGTAGCCTCAGCTGAAACCCGGGCTGTCGGGCGTCAAGGTATGGTGGCAACCTCATCGCCTGAAGCGAGCGCTGTAGGCGCCCAGATCCTCAAGGCAGGCGGCAACGCGGTAGATGCGGCGGTAGCAGTCGGTTTTGCCCTGGCGGTGACCTATCCCGAGGCGGGTAATTTGGGCGGCGGCGGTTTTGCCGTGGTGCGGGCGCCCGATGGCGCCGTGGTTACGCTCGATCATCGCGAACGCGCGCCGTTTGGCGCGACCCAAGATATGTTCTTAGACGCAGCAGGTCGGCTGGATTCGACTTTGTCGCTTGAAAGCCATCTTGCGTCCGGCACGCCGGGTTCGGTGGATGGATTACTCGTTTTGCATGAGCGCTTTGGCAAGCTCTCTCGGGAAACCGTGCTAGCGCCAGCCATAGCGCTTGCGCGCAACGGCTTTGCGTTATCGGAAACCCTAGCGGGTCGCATCCAAGAACTGCTGCCAGAACTTCGCCATCGGCCTGCGTCGCTTGAAAAGTTTAGCGCCGGCGGCAAGGCGTACAAAGCCGGTGACACCTGGCCGCAACCGGATCTCGCCAAAACCCTGCAAGCGATCTCGGACGAGGGCCGGGCGGGGTTTTATAGCGGCTGGGTCGCCAAAGCGATTACCCATGAGATGGCCCAGCAAGGCGGCCTCATTCGGCAAACGGATCTCGATGCCTACGAATCGGTGTGGCGAGATCCGATTCACGGACGCTACCGGGGCTTCGATGTGTACAGTATGGCGCCGCCATCCTCCGGGGGTATTTTGTTAACCCAGATGCTGAACATGCTGTCGGCTTACCCCGTTGGGCAGTTGCAGCCGGGTTCGGCTGACCTGATTCACTTGATGACCGAGGTCGAGCGCCGCGCCTATGCCGACCGTACGGAGCATTTAGGAGATTCCGATTTCTATCCCGTGCCCATTCAAAAACTGATTGACCCGCGTTACGCCAAGGCCCGCATGGAAAGCTATACCCCTAATAAGGCGAGCCTAAGCAGTGCAATCCGCCATGGGGTTTGGCAGGAAAGCGAGCAAACCACTCATTATTCGGTGATTGATGGCGACGGCATGATGGTGGCCTTGACCACCACCTTGAACAGCAGCTTTGGCAATAAGTGGGTCATCCCGGTACTGGGATTCTGATGAACAACGAAATGGATGACTTTGCGGCCAGCACCACCGAGGCCAACCAATATGGGCTGCTCGGAAACACAGCCAATGCCATTGCCCCCGGTAAGCGCATGCTCAGTTCGATGTCGCCAACCCTCGTGTTGAAAGACAATCAGCCGGTGCTCATTACCGGCTCGCCCGGCGGGTCGACCATTATCACAACGGTGCTGCAGGTGATTCTCAATGTCGTTGATCATGGCCAGTCACTGGTTGACGCGGTGGCGGCGCCGCGGGTACACCATCAGTGGCAACCCGATGTGATTGATTTTGAAGCAGGCCGTTTGTCAGACGCTGTGATCGCCGACTTAGAAGCCCGCGGACATACCCTGCAAGCCCGGGGCGTCATCGGTGTGGCGAATAGTATCTTGGTCACGGAGGGTCAGTTTGAGGGTGTTGCCGATCCGCGAGATATGGGTGCGGCAGCCGGGTTTTAATCCCGCGCCGCGCTTTGTAAAGCGCGCCGCAGCGGTGGTTAACCCAGTGCGCCGGCGATGAGGGCGCGTGTGATGGTTCAGTCGCAAAGCGCGGATAACGGACTCTTAAGCTGTCTTCAATAATTTTCTGTTTTATCCCCGCGCATGTTGCTTAATTTGGCCAGATTTAACCCTGGCCGGGGGCCAGCTGACATTGGGCCAATAAGTCCTGCAGTCGCTCGGTATGGGAGACTAGGCGCGCGCGAGCCGTGCCAATGACATCAGTGCGCGCGCTGATGAACGCCGCATAGCGGGGGTCTTGTCGGGCGCCAACGGCGCGCTCGAGGGCCTCAATCAACGGCAGCAGGGCGTGGGTGCGTCGGTTCAGGGCCGCGGTCATAGGTTGCAGTTGGCCAACATAGACGTTCTCAACGAGGGCCTTAAGGCGCAAGGCGCGGGGATTGCTTTGGTTGTTATAGCACAGGGGGCGCTTGGCTAAGAACGTATCGATAACGGCATTGGCCGCCTGCATCTGATGCGCCACATCTAGCCAGCCTTTTAGAAGCAACCCGCCTTCAGCCGAACGCAGCGCGGCCAAGGCTAAGTCCAAGTCGGACGCGGTGCCCGTAAATGCCAGGGTGCTGATCGCGGTTGCGTCGTACAGCAACGCCTTAAGGGCAGGCTCGAGGTCACTTTGCAGGGTTTCGGGGTATTGGCCTAGGCTAGATTGCGCGCGCCAAAATTGCGTAAATTCTGGCCCATAAAGTAGGGCGGCCCGCAACTGATCGGGCAATTGCGCGCGCTTTCGATCGGCCTCGCGCTGGAGTTGGCCGGCAAGCTCGGGATGGCTCGCGCTCAGGCGGGTCACGCAGCGATCGCTGGCATTGATAAAGTTGACGTCATATACCAGGCGGGTTGTCGCGCTGCTGAGTTTGCCCAAGCTCGAGTTATGCTCGCTGATCAAACTGTGGAGCGCGCACGGCGTGGTGCGCAGGTAATCCAGCAGGTTGAGGCTCGCTGGGTCATTCGTCGCGGCGGCCCGAGTCTCTTGCTGATCAGGCTGCGGGGACGTCCTGCCGGCCGCGGGCTCGGAGACCGATTGCGGCGGCACAGGCGCCTTGATTGCGCTGGGGTCGCTAGATGGAAGCGGCACATCGAGCGTCCGCGCTAAGCCTTCGGTGTAGCGCGTTTGCGCCTGATCCCAAGGTGAGGGGCTGCAAGCCGCGAGCCCCAACCCAGCGAACAGGATCGTCAGCCCCATGCAGCCAAGGCGCCAAATCGAGTGCCCGCAGACGCTAATTTGATGGCGCGGATGGTGTAAACTAGCGGGCATTAGCAGCACTGGAACACGATATGGATCTCTCTTGTTTTAAAGCCTACGACCTTCGAGGTCGCATTCCCGATCAATTAAACCCGGAACTCGCCCGGGATGTGGGTAGAGCTTACGCCAGCTGGCTACGACCTTCCAAGGTTGTTGTCGGCCAGGATATCCGGTTAACGAGCCCGGAGTTAACCGAAGCGCTCACCGAAGGGCTCATCGAGTCCGGAGTCGATGTTTACCTCATTGGCGAGTGCGGCACCGAGGAGATCTATTTCGCGACCGATCACTTTGACCTGGATGGCGGCATTATGGTGACCGCTAGCCACAACCCGAAAGACTATAACGGTATGAAGCTGGTGCGAGAGCAGTCCAAGCCCATTAGCGGCGACACGGGGCTGCAGGCGATCAAAGCCCTGATCGAGGCCCAAGACTTTATCGAAAGTCCTCGCCGCGGCGAGGTGCATGCGCTCGATCATCACGCGGCCTATCAAGCCCGATTGCTGGCGTATCTTGACCCGATTGACGCCATTAAACCGCTCAAAATCGTGGTGAACCCCGGTAATGGCGGCGCGGGTGCTGTCATTGATTTGATTGCCGACGCGGTGCCCTTTGAATTCATCAAGGTCCACTTTGAGGCCGATGGCCATTTCCCCAATGGCGTCCCCAACCCCTTACTGGTCGAAAACCGCGGCTCAACGATCGCAGCGATCAAGGCCTCTGGGGCTGATTTAGGCATCGCTTGGGATGGTGATTTTGATCGGTGTTTCTTCTTTGATCATAACGGCCGATTTATCGAAGGCTATTACATGGTGGGGCTACTGGCGCAGGCCTTTCTGGCCACCGACCCCGGCAGCGCGATCGTGCACGACCCGCGCCTAACCTGGAACACCATTGATATCGCCGAAACCAGTGGGGCGCGGGCGGTTATGAGCAAAACCGGGCACGCCTTTATGAAAGAAACGATGCGGGCCGAAGACGCGATCTATGGCGGCGAGATGAGCGCCCATCATTACTTCCGAGACTTTGCCTATTGCGACAGCGGTATGGTGCCTTGGCTGCTGATTGCGAAACTCATGAGTGCAACGGGCAAAACCCTTGCCGAATTGGTCGATGATCGAATGTTGGCCTTTCCGGCCAGCGGCGAGATTAATCGCCGGGTGGCGGATGCGGCGGCCGTGATCAAAAAGATTGAAGCAGCCTTTATGACGCCAGACGCTGTGGTTGACCGTACCGACGGCTTGAGTCTGGATTTTAAAGACTGGCGATTTAACCTAAGGATGTCGAACACCGAGCCGGTGATTCGGTTAAATGTTGAAAGTCGGGGTTTGCCCGAGCTCATGCAGGAAAAAACAGATCTGTTGCTCGGCCTCATCGGCGGGGAACTGGCTTAAGACTTAAGGCACACACAATGCACAACCCAATAAGGCGCGCACAATGAGTTGGATGAGGACATTACTAGGCGGTGGGGTCGGGCTCATGCTGGGCGGCCCGATAGGGGCTGTGCTGGGCGCCGTGCTCGCCAACCGGATTGGCGGTGGCGGCGGGGCGCTTGGCCAGCTCGAACAAAAACAAAGTGTGTTTTTTACGGCAACCTTTGCGATGTTTGGTCAGCTCTCCAAAGCCGATGGGCAAGTGTCCGCCTCCGAGATTGCACTCGTTGAGCGCGTAATGCGTGAGAATCTGCGCCTGGATGCCAAGGCCCGAGCTTTGGCGATTCAAATCTTTAATGAAGCGAAAGATGGCAGCGCCGGCTTTATGGACTATGCCGAACAGTTTCAGGGCGCGTTTGCCGGCCAGCCCCAGATGCTCGCCATGCTCATGGAGCTGCTGACGATGCTGGCCTTCGCCGATGGGGAACTGCATCCAGAAGAAGACCGGCTGCTCAGCGAGGCGGCCAGGCTCTTTGGTTGCGAGTCGGTCTACGCGAGCCTAAAGGCCAAGGTTAAGGGCATGGAGGCGATCCCGCTGGAAACCCATTATGAAACCCTGGGCTGCACGCCGGGGATGACCCTCGCGGAGGTCAAGCGGGCGTATCGTCGGCTTGCCATGAAGCACCATCCAGACCGGGTGCAGGCCGATGGCTTGCCACCAGAGCTGCTGGAGGCCGCTGAAGCCCGCTTTAAGGATATTCAGAATGCGTTCGATGCGGTTGAGAAGGCGCTCAAACCGTCCTAATCTGGCGGATCAGGCCATCTTAAGGAGTTCGCATGATCGATCTTGGCGTGCAGATGTTCACCCTCAGGCGCTATACCCAAACCGAAGCCGAGCTGGTGCCGGCGCTTGCCCAGTTACACGAGATCGGTTATCGCTCGATTCAGGTCTCGGCCTTTGGCGATATCCCGGTGCAGCGCACGGCGCAGCATTGTCGGGACTTGGGGATCAATGTGCGGGCAACGCACACGCCTTGGCCGAGATTGCTGACCGACCTTGCCAAGGTCATCGAGGAGCACCATGTTCTGGGGTGTCAGCATACGGCGGTTGGCATGATCCCGCCGGCGGACTATTTGTCCCTGGCGGGCCTTGAGCAGTTCTTAACCGAAGGCGAGCAAGTCGCCAAAGCCTTAGCCGCTGAGGGCATTAGCTTTTCCTATCACCATCATCATCATGAGTTTCAATGGTTTGACGGACTGCCCTGGCTCGAGCATTTGCGATTGGCTGCGCCGGCTCGCGGCATTGGAATTGAGCTCGATACCCATTGGGTCGCCGCCGGCGGCGCCGATCCTGCTGAGTGGGTTTCTCGAGTCGGGGATAACATGCCGCTGCTGCACCTAAAGGACTTCCGATTGAATGACCAAAACCGGCGCTGTTTTGCAGCGCTGGGTCAAGGCAACCTCAATTGGCACGCGATCTTAGGCGCGGCAGCCGCTCATAACGTTCCGCATTATTTCGTTGAGCAAGATGACTGTTATGGTGAAGATGAATTCCATTGTTTAAAGCAAAGTTATGATTTTATTAAGAATTTTGGAGGATCTTGATGCGCGTTCGAGTCGGCGTTATTGGGGTTGGTAATATGGGCAGCGCCCATTGCAAATGGCTGGAGAACCACCCTCAAATGGTGCTGACAGCGGTTGCCGATGTGATCGAAGCTCGGCGAGGGCGTTGGGCGGCGGATCCATCGGTGCAGGTGTTTGACAGCGGCCAGGCGCTCATTCGAAGTGGCGTCTGCGCGGCGGTGATTGTCGCCACGCCCCATTTTAGCCATGTGGCCTTGGCCAGTGCCGCGCTCAAGGCGGGCCTGCACGTCATGGTTGAAAAACCCATTGCGGCTGAAATCAAAGATGCCGAACAGCTCCTCAAGGCGCCGAAGGCCGAGGGTCAAATTCTGGCGCTGATGTTCAATCAACGGACCAATCCGGCCTATGGCGCTATTCGGGATTGGGTCAAGAACGAAACCTTTGGACCGCTGCGTCGCATGAGCTGGATTATCACCGATTGGTTTCGGGCGCAGTCCTATTTCGATAGTGGCGATTGGCGAGCAACCTGGCGAGGTGAAGGCGGCGGCGCATTGCTCAATCAGGCGCCGCATCAGTTGGACCTGTTGTGCTGGATGTTTGGCCGGCCGAATCACGTGTTTGCCAATTGCGGCTTTGGCCGTTGGCACAACATTGGGGTTGAAGATGAGGTGTCCGCGATCTTAGGGTTTGAAGGCGACGTCACGGGCACTTTCGTTACCAGCACCGGTGAGGCGCCAGGCCGAAACCGGCTGGAGGTGGTGCTGGACCGGGCAACCTTGGTTTACGACACCCGTGAGGACGTCATTCTCATTGAGGAAACCAGCATCCCGATCACCGAGGCAATTCAAAACAACAAGGCCTTTCAAAAGCCGAAAACCGAACTGCGGCGTTTTGAGGTTGCAGGACAGGGCGGGCAGCACCAAGCGGTGCTCGATAATTTTGGTGAGGCCATTGTGTCGGGCGCAAAGCTCCTGGCGCCAGGCGCCGATGGGCTGGATTCGCTTATGCTGGCCAATGCGCTCACCTTGTCGGGCGCGCTCGAGCAAAAAATAGCGTTGCCCTTGTCCGCCGCGCGCTACCGGCGCTGGCTACGCAGCAAGCAGCGCGCGGAAAAACCGCGCTCGCAACCGGTCGTCGCCGCCCTTAACGATTTATCCGGTAGCTTCTGATGCAGCAAGGTCAAGATTACGCCCCGGTTATGACGCCAACCAAACCGGTCTGCGAGCCCGGGGAATTTGTGATTGCCGCGGCCTTTGCGGATCACGGCCACCTCTTTGGTATGGTGTCGAACCTCCTCGCTGCGGGCGCTACCTTGGGCTATGTCTATGAGCCAGACGAGGCTAAGGCCAGCAAGCTGCTGGCGCTGGATCCTGCCGCCAAACGCGTTGAGACCTTTGACGCGATTTTACAAGCGCCCGACGTGCGGCTCGTGGCGGCGGCCGCCATTCCGAATCTGAGAGCGGCTGTCGGCATTCGTCGTGCTGCAAGCGGATAAAGATTACTTCACGGATAAATGCCCCTTCACCACGCTGGAGCAACTTGAGACAGTCCGGCAAGTGGTGGCCTCGACAGGCCGCAAGTATTCGGTGTGTTACAGCGAGCGCGTGCAAAACGAGGCTGCCGAGCACGCCCGATTTTTGATCGAGCAGGGCGCTATCGGTCGGGTCTTGCAGGTGATTGGGCTGGGGCCCCACAGATTATCAGTCAATCACCGGCCAGAGTGGTTTTTCAGCAAAGCTGCCTACGGCGGTATTTTGTGTGATTTGGCCAGTCATCAGGTGGAGCAATTTCTAACCTATACCGGCAACCAGGATGCAGCGATCAGCATGGCCCGGGTTGCGAATCTTGCCAACCCAGGGCATCCAGAGCTTGAAGATTTTGGCGAGGTCAGTTTGGTCGGCGACAACGCGGCCTCGGCTTACTGCCGAGTGGATTGGTTTACCCCAGGGGGACTACGAACGTGGGGCGACGGTCGAACGCTGATTACCGGCACCGAAGGCATGATCGAATGCCGCAAGTACGTTGATTTGGCGCGGTCGGAATGGGTCGATAACACGGTGCTGCTGGTCAATGACACGGGCGAGCATCGTCAGCGTGTCACGGGCAAGGTGGGTTTCCCGTTCTTTGCCGCCCTGATTCTGGATTGCCTTAACCGAACGGAATTTGCGATGACCCAGGACCACACTTTCAAGGCGGCCGAGCTGTCTCTGACAGCGCAAGTCATCGCCGACGAGGCGCGCGCGTAACCATGGCGAGCGGCGACCGGGCAAGGAAAGGGATGCGGGGCCTGCACTGGCGGACTGTGAGTCATCCGGTCTTATGATGCTGCCGCAACTTCAGCCCTTAACCCGCGCGCAGCACCAGCAGCTTGCCCTGGATCACTGTGCGGCCTTCGAGGCGGATCTTGGCGTCGCCCAGCAACTGTTCTCGCCTTACCGAATTCGGCCCTTAGGCGCCCATATCGATCATCAGCTGGGTCGGGTGGCCTCGATTGCGACCAACCAAGGCATCACCGTCACCTTTACCCCGAACTCTGATCGGCGGCTGCGCGCGCAAAGCGCGGGCTTTGGCTCGGTTGCGGATGTCCTCATTGGTGCGCGGCAGTCTGCCCAAGGGGACTGGGCGGACTATTTACGAGGTAGTGCTGCGGTTTTGGATCAAACAGACTTCCCAGCAGGATTGGATATCAGCGTGGCGGGGCACTTAGGAGAGGTGGGTTTGTCCAGTTCCGCCGCGGTTACCTTGGCCTATCTCAGCGCGCTGCAGTCGGCAGCAGGCGCGCCGCCCGATCCAGCGCGCTTGATCCAGTGGTCTCAGCAAGTCGAGAACGAATTTTTAGGCTTACAGAGTGGGGCGGGGGATCAAAGCGCGATTTGTTACGCAACCTCAGGGTGCTTGGTGGATTTTGATTGCCGTCGTGAGACGGTCCTTCGGCACCCAGCGGGTGAGGCATTTCATTTTTTGGTGGTGCATTCCGGACATCGTTTGGCGCTGGCCAGTGGCGGCGGTTTTAATGAGCGGGTTGCCGAATGCCATGCGGCCGCGAAGGAGATCCAGGGCCTGTTGGGCCGGCCTAAGACCCAAGCCGCGGCTTATCTCGGCGACGTTGATTCAGCGGATTATGAGGCCATTGCCGGTCAACTCTCGTTGGTCAGTCGTCGCCGCGCAGCACATTATTTTACGGAAATGGCCCGGGTCGAGGCAGGCTGCAAGGCTTGGATCCGCGGCGATGCAACGGGCTTTGGTCAGCTGATGTCAGCCTCTTGCGAAAGCTCGATTGTGAACTATGAAACCGGCACGCCTGCGCTGATTGGGCTGGTTAAAGCGCTTTGGCCGCTGCAAGGGGTCCATGGCGCTCGATTCAGTGGCGCGGGCTCCAGAGGCTGTGTGGTCGCGCTGGTGGCGGCGGATGCCGTCCCCGAGATTCTGTCCGCGCTGGCGCGGTATTTTACCGGTCTTGAGGCAGCTCCACCTGAGCCGTGTTGGGCCTTTGTGACCGAAGCGTCAGCCGGGTTGCGCGCGCTATGAGGTGCTTGGTTCTGGCAGGCGGCTACGGCACGCGAATGCAAGGCATTTTAGGGGAACGCCCCAAAGCCCTGGCGGATATTCAGGGCCGATGTGTTCTGGACCGATTGCTCGACGGGCTCTCGCCATTGGTGAGCCAAGTGTCACTGGTATCCAATGCTCGGTTTTATCCACTGTTTGAAGCGTGGGCGGCGCGCAGCCCCCATTCAGTACAGTTGTTTAACAATGGGTCTACCCAGGCGGACAATCGCTTAGGCGCCCTAGGTGATTTAGATCTGTTGTTGTCAAAGATCGGGTATGACGCGCCGGCGCTGGTTGTGGCCTCCGATACGGTATTGGATTTTTCCTTAAACGGTTTGCTACAGCAATTTCAGCGAACAGGCTTTAGTCAATTGGCGGTTCGGCGCAACTCGGACCCAGCAGATCAGCGCCGCCGCGGCGTCGTGCAACTCGATGCCGAGCAGCGGGTGATTGCTTTCCAGGAGAAGCCGGAACACCCCGAGTCCGATATCGCCGCCAGCCCCATTTACCTGCTAACCGCTGAGGCGCTGGCGCGATTGCCTAGCTATCTAGCAGAAGGTCGACCGAAGGACGCACCGGGTTCCTTTATCGAAACCCTCTGCCAAGAACAACGGGTTGAAGGTTGGTGGATGCCGGGCGCGTTGTTTGATGTGGGCAATCCTGAGAGTTATCAAGCGGCCCAGGACGGACTGTCTTAGGGGCGGCGCCCGTGATTTTGATGGTTGCTCAGTCAGGGGCATCCTAGATCAACGAAGCGTTTCGGATATTGAGAGCGGCAACCCTGCGCGTTTGAGTGTCTGGCGGGTGGAGAGGGGGCAACCAACCATCGATGTCATCGATAAACGATACCAGCGGGTCGCCGCGTATCCCGCCGGAATTGATCCCTTAGGTGTGGCGGCCCTGATCAGGTGAGGCGCGGAATCGATTTCAGACGGATCAGTCTGAAAACCTGCTCAGCTGCACGCTCAGGGTTTCACAGTGGGTTAACACAGCTTTCCAGTAAGTGTGTTTGGTGCCAGGCAACTCGGCGGCGGTGAGCAGCATCATGACCGGGGTCCAGGCAATGATCGGCAGTAAGCACAAAACATCCTGAATCAGACCGGCGCGGGTCAGCGTGGGGTGCGCATCGCCCCCTGCCGCGTTGACTGCATCCAGATAGTGATCAATCCAGGTGATCAAGTTCACCTCTGTTGGGTCTCGGTCTGGTGTTGACGTCGCTAAAAAATAGCCCAGGTCATAGGCGGGTGGGCCCATGCAGTAGTCGCCCCAGTCCAATAGGCAGCCGGTCTTTGCCGCGCTCAGATTATCCCATCGGAAGTCGCCATGGCATAAAACGGGCCCCGGATAGTGTAAGTCGCTCTGGATCGTTGCGCGCCCAGACAGCATGGGCGGTAGTAAAGATGCGTTCTCGGGCAATGTGACGCTTAAAAGTTGCTCGATCATAATAGGATCTTGGGATTGAATAAAGCCGTTCAAATCATTGATATTGTTTGATAAATTTATCCGTACTAATGCGTCTCCGCGCGTCTTGTGATGCAGGCTGGCCAGTAGCGTCAGCGCCGAGTCCATCGTAAGGGGCGGAGCTAAAACGGCTTTTGGGGCGAGGTCCTCAAGCAGTATCCAGGGCTCGACCTCACTCGATGGGGCAATAGACCAGCAATGGGGCGTTGCAATC
>JGI20152J14361_10002117_pt1 | contig 12123 bp, 15 predicted proteins | sample COG_02_FD_14361 | JGI IMG/M metagenome (IMG submission 14361)
GTAAACCACCCCGACAGTTATACCTTGCACCAATATCACACAGGAACATCTGTATATTCCCTGTCGTTAAAGGACAAAGCAGGACCACAGAAAACCATGATCTTCCTGCGCCACATCGCACGTTGAGCCTGCTTTCAAAACCCGTTATGTGATTGCGTGTAACGTCTAACGAGAACTGCCATGATCCGTCACATCGTCTTCTTTAACGCCAAAGATCCCAAAGATTTGGGAACCATTTTCAATGGCTTATCCATGTTGTCAGACATCCCGCATGCCGCCGCATTCGAGGTGGGCCGCAATCTGAAAACCGACCGCATCAGCCAAGAGGGCCCAGATTTCGTGGTCTACGCTGAATTCACCGATCAGACGCAATTAGACGCTTACAAAGCACACCCATTATACGAAAAGTCGATCGCAATCGTACGCCCACTGCGTGACATGCGGATCGCCGCGGATTTCCTGTCAGAGGAAAGTGGCGAAAATGCCTAACGCGACACCAGATGTTATGGTGGCTTTTCAGGTCATCCCCCGCGTGCGTGACGGCAATAACTTCGAGGTCGTTGACCAAGCGATTGCAGTCGTCAAAGCATCAGGTGTGCCATTCCAAGTTGGGGCAATGGAAACAACGATGAAAGGTGAGTTGGATCACCTGTTACAGATCGTCAAAGACGCACAGCAGGCTTGATTAGACAATGGTGCGGTCGAAGTGATCACAAACATCAAAATTCATACCAAAACTGATGACGCTGACGATACATTTTGCACCTATGACCGCGGTGTCACAAAGGCTAATCATATGTTCGTGGATAAACCCACCAAAGCATAGCGTTCAAAACGCTTGAAACCCACGCAATCCCATCGTATACGCCACCAGTGGTCATGTGGATCACAGAATCAACATATGCCGTGTTTGCCCCTTTTCGCTAATCGGGGGTAGTTCCGGCCAAAGGAGATAGCGAAATGAAACTGAATCAACTTTCAGACAATCCAGGTGCAACAAAACGCCGTAAACGCATTGGCCGTGGTCCAGGTTCTGGTACCGGTAAAATGGGTGGCCGTGGTATCAAGGGTCAAAAGTCACGCTCAGGTGTGTCAATTAACGGTTTTGAAGGCGGTCAAATGCCTTTGTACATGCGTTTGCCAAAACGTGGTTTCAACAACATCAACGCCAAAACACACTCTGTTTTGAACCTTGGCTTGTTGCAAAAATTCATCGACGCCAAGAAAATCGACGCCAAAAAGCCAATCACAGAAGCTGTTTTGGTTGAAAGCGGTCTAATCCGTCGTGTTAAAGACGGTATTCGCATCCTTGCTAAGGGCGAATTGACTTCTAAGGTAGACATCACAGTAACAGGCGCATCTGCATCAGCAGTTGAAGCCGTTGCGAAGCTTGGTGGATCACTTACGGTCACAAAAGCGCCAAAAGCTGCTAAAGCCGCTGAATAAGACTTGTAGGTCGGGTTAACTCGGCCTACAAAATACTACAGTTTTTAGCGTCGCGGTCTGGAAGCAGATTTCGCGACGTTTTCATTTGAAAGGGTTTCGACCATGGCATCAGCCGCAGAACAAATGGCAGCAAATATTTCTTGGGGTGCCTTTGGCAAGGCCAAGGAACTTCAAAGCCGTATTCTCTTCGCATTGGGCATGCTGATTGTATACCGTATGGGTACATTCATTCCAGTTCCAGGCATTGACGCAATCGCGCTAAAGGAATTTGCTGACCAAGCACAAACAGGGATCACAGGCATTCTGTCGATGTTCACCGGTGGTGCGATTTCTCGGATGGCTATCTTTGCCCTTGGGATTATGCCTTATATTTCGGCGTCAATTATCGTTCAGTTGATGACAGCGATGGTTCCTGCGTTGGAGCAATTGAAAAAAGAGGGTGAACAAGGCCGCAAAAAGATCAATCAATACACGCGCTACGGCACGGTCGCATTGGCGTTCTTCCAGGCTTACGGTCTATCCGCAGGCCTTCAGGCTGGCGATTTGGCACTGAACCCTGGCTTCATGACCTTCCAGCTGCCTGCGATCATTACGCTGGTTGGTGGTACGATGTTCCTGATGTGGATCGGTGAACAGATCACAGCACGCGGTATCGGTAACGGTATCTCGTTGATTATCTTCGTTGGTATCGTCGCTGAATTACCTGCTGCATTGGCTCAGTTCTTTGTTCAGGGCCGTTCAGGCGCTATCTCTCCTGCCGTTATCTTGGGTGTTATGGTGATGGTTGTTGCCGTTATCGCGTTCATCGTGTTCATGGAACGCTCCTTGCGTAAAATTCACATCCAGTACCCCAAACGCCAAGTCGGCATGAAGGTATATGGCGGCGAAAGCAGCCCCCTGCCAATTAAATTAAACCCAGCTGGCGTTATCCCACCGATCTTTGCATCTGCATTGTTGTTGTTGCCAACGACGGTTGCGACATTCTCGAATACGCAAACATCCGGCATTACAAACACATTGTTGGCGTGGTTTGGCCCAGGTCAACCACTGTACTTTGTGTTCTTCGTCTTGATGATCGTGTTCTTCAGTTACTTCTATACTGCAAACGTTTCGTTCAAAACGGACGAAGTTGCAGACAACTTGAAAAAGCAAAATGGCTTTGTTCCAGGTATCCGTCCGGGCAAAAATACAGAAGAATATCTGGATTACGTGGTGACGCGAATCTTGGTTCTTGGTTCTGCATATTTGGTTGCTGTTTGTCTTTTACCTGAAATTTTACGCTCTCAACTGCAGATTCCGTTCTATTTTGGCGGAACAAGCCTACTTATTGTTGTATCTGTGACAATGGATACCATTCAACAAGTACAGTCACATCTGCTAGCACACCAGTACGAAGGTTTGATCGAACGATCAAAGCTAACTGGTAAAAATCGTGCGAAGGCGCGCAAGCGTAAGTCACGTCGTTAATTTGGGGAGATAGTAACGTATGAATATCATTTTGATTGGCCCACCTGGTGCAGGTAAAGGCACGCAGGCGGCAACATTGGTTGCGACCCGCAATATGGTTCAACTGTCCACTGGTGACATGTTACGTGCGGCACGTACGTCTGGCACTGAAATGGGCAAAATGGTAGCCGGCGTTATGGATCGCGGTGAATTGGTTACGGATGAAATCGTAATCGGTTTGATCGAGGAACAGTTAACAACGGCTGATGCGGCGGGTGGTTTCATCTTTGATGGTTTCCCACGCACATTGGCACAGGCTGATGCTTTGGGCGATTTGTTGGCCAAGGTTGGAAAAAAACTGGACACAGTCATTCAGATGGCTGTTGACGACACTGCATTGGTAAAACGCATCACTGGCCGTTTCACATGCGGAAATTGCGGCGAAGGCTACCACGAAGAATTCAAAACACCTGCTGTTGAAGGCAAGTGCGATAAATGTGGTGAAACTGATACGTTCAAAAAACGCGCTGATGACAACGAAGATGCGCTAAAGACACGTTTGATGGCCTACTACAAAGATACCTCTCCGCTGATTGGCTACTACTATGCCAAAGGTCAGTTGCAACAGGTTGATGGTTTGGGTTCAATCGAAAATGTCGGCGCGGATATCGCCAAAGCATTAGACTAAAGAAACTCACTTTGACCTAAGGGTTCGCCTTTGGGTCAAAGTATACAGCAGACCAACAATTCAATTGCACTAAATACTTTTCTAGCCCAAACAATTTCCGCACCAATTGTGCAAAAGATGAACACTTAACACCCTTTAATACTTGACGATTTCGCGAATTTGGCCTAATGGACAGCCTTCTGGTTCGGAATCTTAGGATTTTGCTGAAAACTGGCGATTCGCCAAAGTGTCAGCATGAACTGGATATTAGTGAGCCCAGCCATATATCGCTGGGCTTAGTTGTGAAAATAGGTTCTGGATTTACGGAACCGCAACCAAAGGATTAATGACTTGGCACGTATCGCTGGCGTTAACTTGCCGACCCATAAACGGGTCCCAATCGCCCTAACATATATCACAGGCATCGGCCCTACTTCTGCAGCTACTATCTGCGAAGGTACAAAAATCGATGTTACCCGCCGTATTAACGAATTGTCAGATGCTGAAATTCTGTCCATCCGTGAATTCATCGACGCCAACTTCGAAGTCGAAGGTGACTTGCGCCGTGAAACTTCTATGAACATCAAACGTCTGATGGATTTGGGTTGCTATCGCGGCCTTCGTCACCGTCGTGGTTTGCCAGTTCGTGGTCAACGTACATCTACTAACGCTCGCACTCGCAAAGGTCCTGCAAAGGCCATTGCTGGTAAGAAGAAATAGGGGAGTTTTGACTAATGGCACGTGAAGTACGTACAAAAAGAAAAGAACGCAAAAACATCACAGCTGGTGTTGCGCACATTAACTCTTCTTTCAATAACACAAAAATTCTGATCGCTGACGCACAGGGCAATGCAATCGCATGGTCTTCTGCTGGTACGATGGGTTTCAAAGGCTCTCGTAAGTCAACACCTTATGCTGCTCAAATGGCTGCAGAAGATGCTGGCAAAAAAGCACAAGAGCATGGTGTGAAAACACTAGAAGTTGAAGTTCAGGGCGCAGGTTCTGGCCGTGAAAGTGCATTGCGCGCTTTGGCTGCAATCGGCTTGAATGTGACATCTATCCGTGACGTGACGCCAATGGCGCACAACGGTTGTCGCCCACCTAAGCGCCGTCGCGTTTAATAAATTTTGGGCAGGCTTAACGGCCTGCCTTTTAAGTGATTTTAACCTCGAGCGTTCGCTAGGTCGGATCCATCCCAGCGAACAAGAATGGAGGCCCACATGATCCATAAAAATTGGCAAGAGCTGATAAAGCCAACCCAACTAGACATTAAACCGGGTGCGGACCCATTGCGTATGGCAACTGTTGTTGCTGAACCTTTGGAACGCGGCTTTGGTTTGACACTGGGCAACGCTTTGCGTCGCGTTTTGTTGTCTTCCTTGCAGGGTGCTGCGATTACGTCTGTTCAAATTGACAACGTATTGCACGAATTCTCTTCTGTGGCTGGTGTACGTGAAGACGTAACAGACATGGTTTTGAACCTAAAAGGCGTTGCGATTTCCATGGAAGTCGAAGGCCCGAAGCGTGTTTCAATTTCTGCAAAAGGCCCATCTGTTGTGACGGCTGGTGACATCGCAGAAACTGCTGGCATCGAAGTTTTGAACAAAGATCACATCATCTGTCACCTTGACGATGGCGCATCATTGTTCATGGAATTGACTGTGGACACAGGCAAAGGTTACGTTGCTGGCGATCAAAATCGTCCAGAAGACGCACCAATCGGCTTGATCCCAATCGATGCTTTGTACTCACCTGTTTTGAAAGTCTCTTATGACGTTCAGCCAACACGTGAAGGCCAAGTTTTGGATTACGATAAGTTGACAATGAAGATTGAAACAGACGGTTCTGTTTCACCAGAAGATGCGGTGGCTTTCGCTGCACGTATCCTTCAGGACCAATTGGCAACATTCGTGAACTTCAACGAGCCAGAAGCTGCACAGCGTCAAGACGAAGAAGACGATTTGGAATTCAACCCACTTCTACTAAAGAAAGTGGACGAATTGGAATTGTCTGTCCGTTCAGCAAACTGCCTGAAAAACGACAACATCGTTTACATCGGCGATTTGATCCAAAAGACAGAAGCAGAAATGCTGCGTACGCCAAACTTTGGCCGCAAGTCTTTGAACGAGATCAAAGAAGTGTTGACTGTTATGGGTCTTCACCTCGGTATGGACATCGTTGATTGGCCACCAGAAAACATCGAAGAGCTCGCTAAGAAGTTCGAAGATCAATTCTAAGAATTCGGGTGCGTTCCCAAGGGGACGCACCCAACACATGCCAGCAATAGCTGGGAAATTCTGGACAATGATGTCCCAAGGAGTGTGAGACCCAACGCAGGCTCGCCAGACAAAGCAAAACGAAGACTTAAAGGATATAAATTATGCGCCACGCAAAAGGCTACCGTCGCCTCAATCGGACACACGAACACCGCAAAGCATTGTTCGCGAACATGTGCGGATCTTTGATCGAGCACGAGCAAATTAAAACAACAGTACCAAAAGCCAAAGAGCTTCGCCCAATCATGGAAAAAATGATTACATTGGCGAAACGCGGCGATCTACACGCCCGTCGTCAAGCGGCATCAAAACTAAAGCAGGAAAAATTCACTGCTAAATTGTTTGAAATCTTAGGCCCACGTTACAAAGACCGCCAAGGTGGTTACGTACGCATCGTAAAAGCTGGTTTCCGTTATGGTGACATGGCGCCGATGGCAATCATCGAATTCGTTGATCGCGACGTAAACGCAAAAGGCGCGGACGACAAAGCACGCGTTGCAGCAGAAGAAGCTGACGAAGCGTAAATTATTCAACATTGTTGTACTTTAACACCGCCTTTTGGCGGTGTTTTTGTATCTGGCAGTATTCATAAATAAAAACATATTCCGTTAATTAAATATTAATACATTGAAATCAAAATTTTCTATTTGAAAACATCACTTTGCACGCTAATATGGATGAAAGTATGGCCTTAACAATTTAAGGTTGACTAAGCTAGGACAACAACGTTTATAGAATTATGTCTAAAAAATTGGGTATAGATCTTCAGTTGCGCAAATTGCAACAAATCGCGTCAGCGGGATATGCATTGGGTTTACATATCCGTTTTGCGTCCGCGACGATGATGTTTCAGACATACCCACAAGAATGGCTAGATATCTATACACAGAAAGGATACATGCTTTGTGATCCGTTGGTGTCTTGGGGGTTTTCCAGCGAGGGGTCTTGTCGTTGGAGCGAGTTGACCGCACCTGATCCACACGATGTCCTATTACAGGCGCGTGCTTTTGATCTTAATTATGGAATCGCGGTATCTTTTGGTGCTGTCCAATCCAGAACAATTGGCGGCTTTGCCAAAGAGGATCGCGAATTCACAGATCAGGAAATTCAGGATGTTCAGGAAATTGTTGAACGTTTGCATGCGGAAACTACACCACCCGAAAGCTTAACAGATGCGCAAGTAGCAGCCTTGCGATTGATTGCTAACGGATGCCGCCATGCGCAAGCAGCGGCAAACTTGGGAATTTCCGAAAGCGCATTAAAAGCTCGATTGAAATCCGCACGCGAAAGACTTTTAGCAAGGACAACAGCCGAAGCCATCCAGCGCGCATTGGAATACAAGCTTCTGTAGGCGCTCTCTTGTAAGGTTGAAAAGTTTATCAACCAAGCTAGGAGGCTTAAAATGCAAACGACTACATTATCTTTCACGAATATGCATACCCACGGATCTCTATTCGCGAATGTCCTAAAGGCACGTCGAGAATCTTTCATCGTCCAACGTAAATGGGATCTTCCCGAAGCGGACGGAATGGAATTTGATCAATACGATACCCCCCAAAGCAGATGGATTGCCGTACATGAATTCGGCCAAGTTTTGGCAGGCATTCGTCTGACTCCAACCATCGCAAAATGCGGAATGTATTCATACATGATCCGTGACGCACAATTGGGCATGCTGGACAGTATTCCAGCGGATCTACTGTACGAAGAGGCACCAGTTTCACCCAATGTTTGGGAACGTTCACGTGTTTTCATCGCGCAACATGTTCCTGCGCACATGCGTGCGGATGTTCAAAAGAACCTGATGACTGAATTGGTCAACAGTGCGCGTGCACAAGGCGCCACTCAATTGTTGGGCCTTTGCCCCGCTGTTTGGGGACGTTGGATGCAACGCATTGGGATGGACACTGTTCCGGCTGGTCCAATTTTGGATATCGCAGGTGCAAAAAACCGCGTTGTCCAAATGACGATCCAATCAGCTTTGAACTAAGTTCCCGATGGGAATCAATTCCAAAGGTCTATAAGCTTTGCCCATGGCAGATCTATTCGATCAAAACGCAATGAACACAGCTCCACCGGAGGCCAAACGGCCTTTGGCGGATCGCTGTCGACCGACGTCATTGTCGGATGTCATTGGTCAAACCAAGCTAGTGGGCCCTGACGGGGCCTTAAGCACAATGTTGTCGACAGGTAATCTGTCATCCATCATTTTCTGGGGACCGCCGGGTGTTGGAAAAACCACACTGGCGCGTTTGTTGGCAGATGAAACAGATATGCACTTTGTTCAAATCAGCGCGATCTACACTGGCGTCGCTGATCTGAAAAAACTGTTCGAAGCCGCCAGAATGCGTCGTATGAATGGCAAGGGAACGTTGCTGTTCGTGGATGAAATCCATCGTTTCAACAAATCCCAACAAGATGGGTTTTTACCCTTCATGGAAGACGGAACAATCGTCTTGGTCGGGGCAACCACGGAAAATCCATCGTTCGAATTAAACGCTGCTTTGATGTCGCGTTCCCAAGTGATGGTGCTGGAACGTCTGTCTTTGACGGAATTGGAATTAATCGCACAACGTGCTGAACGCGCTTTGGACAAGGCTTTACCACTGGACGGCGAAGCACGCGAAAGCTTGTTGGAAATGGCCGACGGCGACGGGCGCAGCCTTCTAAATTTGGCGGAACAAGTTTTTGGTTGGGGCGATAAAAAACTGTCACGCGAAGATTTATCCAAACGCCTTTCAAAACGCGCCGCACAATATGATAAATCAGGCGATGCGCATTATAATTTAATTTCCGCTCTGCATAAATCCGTCCGCGGATCTGATCCAGATGCAGCCCTTTATTGGTTCGCACGAATGTTAGAAGGCGGCGAAGATCCTCGTTTTCTGGCACGCCGCATAACCCGTATGGCCGTCGAAGATATCGGCTTGGCCGACCCACGCGCCCAAGATGTGTGCCTGCAATCATGGCAAACCTACGAACGCCTTGGATCACCCGAAGGTGAACTCGCACTTGCACAGGCCGTTATTTATTTGGCGCTGGCCCCAAAATCTAATGCGGCCTACGCAGCTTATAAAAATGCCCGTGTTGCAGCCAAAAAGTTCGGATCGGAATTACCGCCGAAACATATCCTAAACGCACCAACCAAAATGATGCGCGACCAAGGATATGGTGACGGCTATGCATATGATCACAACGCCGAAGATGGATTTTCAGGTCAAAACTATTTCCCCGATACAATGTCGCGTGGTGTTTACTATGTGCCAGTAGAGCGCGGCGAAGAACGTGAGCTGAAAAAACGGTTGGACTTTTTTGCAAAACTACGCGGAAAACGAAACAAGGAGAATCCCCAATGATCGACCTGATCGCATTGCGCCATGATTTGCACCGCAATCCTGAAATCGGCCTGCATTTGCCGCGAACGGCACAAACATTGGCACAGATATTAGAACAGGCCGGATTGCAGGTGACACGTGATGTCGGCGGTTCAGGATTTGTCGCGACCTTGAATGCGGGCGCGGGTAAATCAGCGATCGCCTTACGTGCCGATATGGACGCATTACCGATCCAAGAGGCAAACGACGGGCCATATAAATCCAAAACGGACGGTCTGTTTCACGGGTGCGGCCATGACGGACACAGCACAATGTTATTAGGGGCTGCATTGCAATTGGCAGCGCGCACAGATTTGGATCGTACAGTACATTTCCTATTTCAAGCAGACGAAGAAACCGGCCACGGCGCACAGGCAATGATTGATGACGGCTTGTTTGATCGCTTTGAAATCGATCAGGTGTTTGGCATGCATAATATGCCGGGAATGGAATTGGGTCAGTTCGCAACCCAGTCGGGCCCATTTTGCGCTTTTGAAGATAACTTTGATATCCATATCACTGGTATCGGTGGCCATGCCTCGATGCCCGAAGCAGGGATTGACCCCATCGTCATCGGTTCACAAATCGTAGGGCAACTGCAAACAATTCCATCACGTGCCATTTCTGCAAAAGATCACGCAGTGGTTTCGGTGACGGAATTCAACACAGATGGCGCGCGTAATATCTTGGCCAGCAATGTGCACCTGATGGGCGATTGCCGCGGATTTACGGATGCGGTTTCAGCCAAAATCCAAACGCGTATGCGCGAAATAGCGAGAGGTTGCGCACAGGCATTTGGCGCCAAGGTAAACGTTGATTACTCCACATCTTTTCGACCCTTGGTGAATGACGCCAAGGCCACAGCAACAGCCGTCGCTGCTGCTGGTTCAGTCGGCCAAGTTGACGCAAGTTATGGGCGCGTTGGCTTTTCCGAAGATTTCGCAGCCTTCCTTCAACACCGCCCTGGGAACTTTATATTGATGGGAAATGGGACAGACGCCGCGAATGCATGGCCACTTCATAACCCACAATATGATTTCAACGACAATGCGATGGATGTTGGTATCAATTACTGGCAAACTCTGGCGATGACGGCCTGAAAACCCATAAAACCTTGACATTTCGCCCGCTTGGCGTGACAGAGCCAACATGACCTATTTATTCATAGCTATTGGCGGCGCACTTGGCGCCGTATTACGATATGCAATCGGCGTTGCCGTGGCATTTCCCTTGGGAACGCTAACGGTCAATGTGATTGGTTCGTTCCTTATGGGGCTGGCCTTTGTGTGGTTTTCATCGCGTTCAACTGGGCAATGGCCATTGTTTGTGATGACTGGACTATTGGGTGGCTTTACAACTTTCAGCGCGTTTTCCTTAGACGTTTTGAAATTGGTTGAAGCTGGAAAAATTATGGGCGCTGGGGGCTATATTGTGGCTTCGGTTGTGCTCTCTTTGCTTGCGGTCTTCGCAGGCGTTATGATGATGAAAGCGGTGTAAAGATGAGCAAAGTTCAAACGATAACAGTGGATGCCGACGGCGAAAACCAACGCCTTGATCGCTTCTTGCGTCGCACGTTCCCCGAATTGGGCCAAGGCCGCATTGAAAAAATGTGCCGCAAAGGCGAATGCCGCGTGGACGGTGGACGGGTAAAGGCATCAACACGCCTATCACCTGGTCAATCTGTACGCGTGCCGCCATTGCCCGATACATCCGATATGCCACGCGATACACCAACGGCCAAAATCACACGCGCCGATGCGGAAATGATCCGTGGGTCCGTGTTGTACAAAGACGACCATATCATCGCGATCAACAAACCTGCGGGCTTAGCCGTGCAGGGTGGTTCAGGCCAAATGCGCCACGTTGATGGTCTGTCAGCTGCGCTAAAATTCGACCTCGAAGCAAAACCAAAACTGGTTCATCGCTTGGACAAAGACACATCAGGTGTTTTGTTGTTGGCACGGACTGGTTTGGCTGCTGCTGGGTTGACCAAGGCATTTCAATCACGCGAAACGCGCAAAATTTATTGGGCCGCGGTTGCTGGTTGCCCACATCCCAAGATTGGCACAATCAAATACGGCCTGGTTAAGGCCAGCGGTCACGGCCCAAACGGTGCCGGCGAAAAAATGGTGTGCATCCACCCCAAAGAGGTTGCGGATACAGCCGACGCGAAACACGCAACCACGGATTATACTGTTCTCGAAGATGTGGGAAAACGCGCATCTTGGGTGGCTTTGGTTCCGATTACGGGTCGTACACACCAATTGCGCGCGCATATGGCCGAACTGGGTAATCCAATCGTAGGTGACGGTAAATACGGCACGAACAGCCAAACCAATGACGGCGACGGTTGGGGCTCACAACTTGGTGGTGACATCAGCCGTAAAATGCATCTGCATGCACGCTCACTGACATTCACGCACCCGATAACCAAAAAAGAAATCCATATTACAGCTGACCTGCCTGATCATATGGAACGCACATGGGAAACTTTCGGCTGGGACGTTAAATATGCACCAGTTGATCCATTCCAGGAATACAAATGAAGCCGTCACTAAAGAAACGCTTTTGGAAACAGGCTGACGTCGTCCAAACCGATGGTGGATATAACGTCACTTTGGACGGGCACGCCGTTCGCACGCCCTCAAAATCACCACTGATTGTGCAATACCGCAAAATTGCGGACCAAGTTGCCGCTGAGTGGATGGCCCAAGAAAACGAAGTCGATCCAACAACTATGCCTGCAACACGTATGGTGAATTCGGTGATTGATAAAGTTTCGATCAACGCCGATGCGATTGTTGATATGCTTGCTGAATATGCTGGCACTGATTTGTTGTGCTATCGATCGACTTCCCCGCAAGGATTGATCGACGAACAGGCACGTATGTGGGACCCTCTGCTGGCGTGGTCT
>JGI20152J14361_10002118_pt1 | contig 12111 bp, 11 predicted proteins | sample COG_02_FD_14361 | JGI IMG/M metagenome (IMG submission 14361)
TGGGCATTGATTTGGCAGACAATCAATTGAACGACGTCTTTGTGCGCTTCAAAGATCTGGCGGATCGCAAAAAGGAAGTGTTTGACGAGGATCTTCTTGCCTTGGTTCGGGCAGATACAGCCGATGAGCAATCCTATCATCTCAATCTCAAATCCTTACGCGTGATCTGCGGCACCCAAGGCCCGCAGGAGGCCAGCTTAGAATTGTCAATTGATGGAATTGTGCACAGCGTCACAGCGACAGGTGACGGTCCAGTAGATGCAACCTTTAAGGCGGTCAAAGCGCTCTTTCCTCACGCGGCGCGATTGCAGCTTTACCAAGTGAATGCGGTGACCGAAGGGACCGATGCGCAGGCCACCGTGAGCGTTCGGATGGAGGAAGACGGCAAGATCGCAACCGGACAATCGGCCGATACCGATACCGTGGTGGCCTCAGCCAAAGCCTATATTAACGCGTTAAACCGCTTGATCGTTCGGCGCGAAAAATCCGCACCTGGCGAGGACTTGAAATCGGTTTCTTATAAAGACGCCGGCTGATCCCCGCCCATTTCTCTAATTTGACGCCTTGTAGGGTGAAAACCACCTTACAAGGCCTTGGAAAGACGTTGGCTAAACCTTATAGATGGGAAAATTCTAAGCCTCTGTTGGCTTAGGTTCATACCGATGGGGCATTGTGGATGTTTGGACTTGGTGGTCTGTTTTCTTCAGATATGGCGATTGATTTGGGTACAGCCAATACTCTGGTCTACGTGCGCGGCAAAGGAATCGTTTTAAATGAACCTTCTGTCGTGGCCTATCAAGTCAAGGATGGTCAGAAAAAAGCGCTGGCTTTTGGTGAGGATGCCAAGCTCATGCTCGGCCGGACACCCGGTTCCATTCAAGCCATTCGCCCAATGCGCGACGGGGTCATTGCTGACTTTGATGTCGCAGAGGAAATGATCAAGCATTTCATCCGCAAAGTTCACAAGCGCACCACCTTTTCCAAGCCGAAAATAATCGTCTGCGTACCTCATGGAGCCACTCCGGTGGAGAAACGCGCCATTCGTCAATCCGTCCTCTCGGCGGGCGCCCGCAGGGCCGGTTTGATCGCAGAGCCGATTGCCGCGGCCATCGGAGCCGGCATGCCCATAACGGATCCAACCGGCTCTATGGTCGTGGATATCGGCGGCGGCACAACAGAGGTCGCCGTTCTTTCATTGGCAGACATCGTCTATGCCCGCTCGGCGCGCGTCGGTGGTGACCGCATGGATGAGGCCATTATCAGCTACCTTCGTCGCCAGCATAATCTTTTGGTCGGAGAAGCTACAGCTGAGCGGATCAAAACCACAATTGGAACAGCCCGCATGCCCGATGACGGCCGCGGGGCAGCCATGGCTATTCGCGGGCGTGACCTGCTCAATGGCGTGCCGAAAGAGACCGAAATCAGCCAAGCACAAGTGGCTGAGGCACTGGCTGAACCCGTGCAGCAAATTTGCGAAGCCGTCATGACCGCATTGGAGGCCACCCCACCCGATTTGGCCGCGGATATTGTCGACCGAGGCGTCATGCTGACAGGCGGTGGCGCTTTGCTGGGCGAATTGGACCTAGCCCTACGGGAACAAACCGGCCTGGCTGTCTCGGTTGCGGAGGAAAGCCTCAACTGCGTAGCGCTTGGAACGGGTAAGGCTTTGGAATATGAAAAACAGCTCGCCCATGTTATTGACTACGACAGTTAAACGTTAACCGCTCAACCCTTAGGGGAGCTTATGGCACGGGATCGCAACACGCCAGATCGCTATTCAACGGCCCTTGGGCGGCTGATGCTGGGCGCTTTGATCGTTATGTTGCTGGGGCTTTTTTTGCTGTGGCGCATCGATAATCCGCGGATCGAGCGGCTGCGCATGGAAATTACCGACCGTGTTATTCCCAATTTCTCCGCCGTCACAGCCCCGGTGACCTCAGCGGCCAACATCCTACGCTCAGCGCGCAGTTACACGCGGATCTATCAGCAAAACCAAGAGCTGCGGCGCGAATTACAGCAGATGAAAGCCTGGAAAGAAGCAGCGCTCCAGCGCGAACAGGAAAACGCACGCTTGCTGGATTTAAATAATGTGCGGCTCGATCCAAAGTTCACCAAAATCACGGGTGTGGTTCTGGCCGACAGTGGCAGCCCCTTCCGCCAAACGGTATTGCTCAACGTTGGGCGACGTGACGGAATCGTGGATGGCTGGGCGGCCATTGATGGCATCGGACTGGTGGGCCGTATTGCCGGCGTGGGAGAGCGCACCTCACGGGTGATCCTCCTCACCGACACCTCAAGCCGCATCGCCGTCTCAATCGAATCCAACGGGCAACGCGCAATGATCGTTGGCGACAACACCAGCCGACCGCCTTTGGAATTCTTGGAGGCGCCCGAAACCGTTCGGCCGGGGGATCGTGTCGTGACCTCTGGTGACGGCGGCGTCTTTCCGTCAGGTCTTTTAGTCGGGCAAGTCACCCAAACCCAATCAGGAAGGCTGCGCGTGCGATTGGCAGCCGATATTCAAAGGCTCGAATTTCTCCGCGTCCTGCGTCATCAACCGCTTGAGATCATCTCAAACGCGGGTGATCTGGTCGGGGTGCAATTGTCTAATCCATCGGGGGAGCCATGATGCAAGATCCCCCGATGCGTACATTTCGTCTGCAACTGACCTATCTTGCGATTATTGCACTTGTGGTTTTGCTGCAAACTCTGCCGCTGCAAGGTCTTCCATATCCCTTTGCGCCAGCTGATGTGCCGCTCGTCGTCACCTTTGCTTGGATCATGCGGCGCCCCGATCTAATGAGCCCGTTTCTGATCACCCTGGCTTTTTTATTTGCGGACGCCATTCTACAAAAGCCACCTGGCCTATGGACGTTAATCGTGCTCTGCGCATCCATTTTTCTGCGCATGCGGACGCGCGGCCGAAATGAAGTCCTCTTTCTTTATGAATGGCTCATCGTCGCCATGGTGATTGGAATGAGCTTTTTGGTGCATTATTTCGCCTTGATGTTCACGTTTCTGCCAGTTCCAGATGTGCAACAATATGTTGTCCAAGTGCTATTGAGCATTTTGATCTATCCGATCTGCAAGTGGATCTTCCGCCCCGTGCTACGCTTTGCCCTGACGCAAACATTGCATCCGAGCGCGCCAAGGACCGCGCGATGAAATACAATCCCAATGACATCATCACCTCGGCCCAAAAACTGTCACGGCGGACCCTTCTCGTCGGCGCCTTGCAGCTTGGTGTGGTTACGGCTCTCGCGGCTCGCATGCGCTTCCTACAGGTTCAGAAGGCTGAGAGATTTCGGCTTTTGGCAGAAGAAAATCGCATCAACATGCGACTCTTGCCCCCGGCCCGTGGTGTCATGTTTGACCGAGATGGCAGGCCGGTTGCTGCCAATGTGCCCAACTATCGGATCTTGCTGGTTCGTGAAGAAACCGAAGATGTCGATCAGGTATTGACGCAATTGCAAAAGCTTATTGCGATCAACCCAAGTGATCTGGAAAAAGCCCGCAGAGAATTATCCCGCCGCAGCGCTTTTGTCCCAGTGACCATCACTGAGAACCTCAATTGGAATGATTTCGCCCGCGTGGCGGCCAATGCCCCGGCCCTCCCAGGGCTGTTAACTGATGTCGGACTGTCCCGAATTTATCCCCAAAAAGAAAATCTGGCGCATGTGGTGGGCTATGTTGGCCCGGTCAGCGACTATTATCTATCCCGCACAAAGGATTCAGATCCGCTCTTACAAATTCCTCGGTTTCAAGTTGGAAAAACCGGGGTTGAGGCGCAGATGGAGCACAGCCTGCGCGGCTCTGCGGGGCATCAACGAATTGAGGTGAACGCAGTTGGGCGGGTGATGCGCGAATTGGAACGCGCCGAAGGGCAGCCAGGCAGCACAGTTAAGCTCACGATCGACAGTAAAATCCAAAACTTTGCTTTGGCGCGAATGGATGGGCTGTCCGCATCTACCGTGGTGATCGATTGCGAAACCGGCGATCTCTTGGCCGTGGCCTCGAGTCCAAGCTTTGATCCAAATCTCTTTGTGCGCGGCATATCGAGTAAAAATTATAATGCCCTGCGCGATGATGTTTTTGGCCCGCTTCGCGCCAAAGCGGTGCAAGGCACCTACGCACCTGCCTCGACCTTCAAGATGATCACAGCCCTCGCAGCGTTGGAAGATGGGGTGTTGAGCCCGGATGATACAGTTTTTTGCCCGGGGCATTTCGAAATTTCCAACAATCGTTTTCACTGCTGGAAACGGCAAGGGCACGGCGCTCTGAACATCGAAGACAGCATCGCGCAAAGCTGCGACGTCTTTTTCTATTCTATCAGCCAAAAGGTTGGCATCGACAAAATTTCCGCCATGGCGCGGCGGTTTGGCTTGGGCGAATATCACGATCTCCCACTGAGTGCCGTCAGCCGCGGCGTGACGCCAACGCGGGCATGGAAAGAGAAATCTTTCGGCAAAGCCTGGTTGCTCGGCGATACGGTCAACGCCTCCATCGGGCAAGGCTATGTATTGGCCTCGCCGCTGCAATTGGCGATCATGGCGGCGCGATTGGGTACAGGGCGGGCTGTGCAGCCCAGATTGGTGCAGTCCATCGATGATACAGCCATGCCTATGGGGACGGGCGCCCCTTTGGATGTGGACCCCGAGCATCTGAAGATGGTGCAACGGGCGATGTTTGCCGTGACCAACACCAAAAACGGGACCGCCTATAGCAAGCGCATTGTAAGCCCAGATCTGCAAATGGCCGGCAAGACTGGCACAGCCCAAGTGCGGCGCATCACGGCAGAAGAGCGATTGACTGGGGTGATCCGCAATGAAGATCTGCCTTGGGAAAAACGCGACCACGCGCTTTTTGTCGACTATGCCCCCTATGACAATCCCAAAGTTGCCGTTGCAGTGATTGTGGAACACGGCGGCGGCGGCAGCGCCACGGCCGCCCCAATCGCGCGCGATGTCACACTCTTTGCCTTGACGGGACAAATGCCAGAGCTGAGCCATTATCCCGCAGGCGTCAAAGCGCAGATCAAAGAAGAGCAAAAGGAGTTGGCACCAAAACTCTTTGATTGGAGCACGCTGGACAAAAAAGGGCAGGTGCAAACGTGAGCTATCTTGAGCATAATCTGGCCGCCGTGCCCTTCGGGTTTCAGAAAATTTTGGCACTGAATTGGCCAATTTTGATTGGCCTCACAGCGATTTCTGGTGTGGGATTTGTCATGCTCTACTCGGTTGCCGGCGGTCACATCGACCGCTGGGCCCAGCCTCAAATGCTGCGGTTTTTCTTGGGCATGATCGGACTTTTTGTGGTGGCGATGGTGCCGATTTGGTTTTGGCGCAATATGTCTTTCCCCGCCTATTGCCTGGCAATTTTACTGCTAATCGCTGTCGAATTCGTCGGAACAACCGGCATGGGAGCCCAAAGATGGATCGATCTTGGCTTTATCCGCCTGCAACCCTCGGAGGTGATGAAAATTGCTTTGGTCCTGGTGCTGGCCGCCTATTATGACTGGCTGCCCCGCAGACAGATTTCGCAGCCATTTTGGGTCTTGCTGCCTGCGCTGTTGATTTTATGTCCGGTGTTTTTAGTTCTCAGACAACCCGATCTTGGCACCTCATTACTTTTGATTATGGGCGGCGGCGCGATCATGTTCTTGGCCGGGGTGCATTGGGCCTATTTTGCAACGCTCATCGGTAGCGGCATTGGCCTTGTCGTGGCCGTATTTCAAACCCGCGGCACAGGCTGGCAATTACTCAAGGATTATCAATACAGCCGGATTGACACTTTTCTCAACCCAGATCGCGACCCATTGGGCGCAGGTTATCACATCACCCAGGCGAAAATCGCGCTCGGCTCGGGCGGATGGACGGGGCGCGGCTTGATGCAGGGCACCCAGTCTCGGCTCAACTTTTTACCTGAAAAGCACACAGATTTCATCTTCACCACCCTAGCCGAAGAATTTGGTTTCATCGGTTCAATTTCGCTTTTAGCTCTCTACACATTGGTGGTTCTGGCCTGCATTGCCTCAGCTCTTAGCAATAAAGACCGTTTCTCTTCCCTGTTGACCCTGGGCATTGGCATCACTTTCTTTTTGTTCTTTGCCGTGAATATGGCCATGGTCATGGGGCTGGCTCCCGTTGTGGGTGTGCCATTGCCATTGGTCAGCTATGGCGGCTCTGCAATGCTCATCATTCTGCTCGGCTTCGGCTTGATGCAAAGCGCCCATGTTCACCGTCCAAGGCCAAAATTCAAATGATCAATATCCTATTCGCTGCCCGTTCCGAGCAATTTGAACTCTACGAGGCGCAGCTGCGCCAGGGTTTGGCACAGCGGGGGATCCATGCAAGGGTGACAACGCACTGTGCGCCAGCCGACGTAGATTATATCGTCTACGCACCCAACAACACCCTCCAAGATTTCACCCCCTACACCCGCTGCAAAGCGGTGCTGAGCCTCTGGGCTGGAGTTGAGAAAATTGTTGGCAATGCCAGCCTGACGCAGCCGCTGTGCCGCATGGTCGACAGCGGCCTACGTCAAGGCATGGTGGAATGGGTGGTCGGCCACACCCTGCGCTATCACCTGGGGATGGACCAGCATATTGTAAATCCAGATCACATTTGGCGCGAAATCCACCCACCTTTAGCACAGGATCGCCCGATCACAATTCTAGGCCTCGGCGCCTTAGGGCAGGCCTGTGCGGCCGCATTGACCGCGCTTAAATTTCCCGTAAGCGGTTGGTCCCGCAGAGCCAAGAAAATTGATGGTCTGACCTGCCACCACGGCCCCAGCGGGCTACAGGCCGCATTGCAGAGCGCAGAAATTCTGATTTTGCTTTTGCCAGATACGCCTCAGACCGAACATGTGATCAACACTCAAACGCTTGCGCAGATGCCGCGTGGCGCGGTGATCATCAATCCCGGGCGCGGGCCATTGATTGACGATCACGCGCTTTTGGCGGCGCTTGAGCAAAAGCATATTTCAGCAGCTTGTTTGGATGTGTTTCGCGTGGAGCCCTTGCCACAAGATCACCCCTATTGGCACCTGCCAAATGTCACCGTCACACCGCATATCGCCTCCGGCACCCGCCCGGCCACAGCCGCTGAGGTATTGGTGGAGAACATTGTGCGCGGTGAATGCCGCGTGCCATTTTTGCATTTGGTCGACCGAACAGCGGGGTATTGACCCCCCTCACGCGCCGCTCAATTATCGCAAGATTGGCGGCTTGCCAGCAATGCTTCCCGGTGCCGGGCGCTCAGATGCGACCTCCAGTTTTGGCAAATCAAAGCGCAACCCAACTTTAACAAATCGCGCCACCATTTTATGATCTGGCGCCAGATAGGACACATCCCAAGGCGCACCATCCAACTGTGAAAATTGCAGATATTCTTGTATCAGTTTCGCCAAATCAGCCTGAGCTGCGGGAAATTCACCCACAAAACAGATTAGGGGATTTGTGACTCCAGCCCCATCACGGGCCTGCACCAAACAGGCAAATTCTGCCAAGCCCTGCGCCGCCGTGAGTTTTACCGAAAGCGCCTCAAGCGCCTTGGGCGGAAGAGCGGGCGGCGGGGTAATTTCGGCAATCTGCTGGGTGGCCATCTCATTGGGACGCTCATCCAAAGACCGCGCCAGCCAGTCGAGCGTTTCTCGTTCGAACAGATAACCAATGGCCGAAGATCCCGGATTGAGCGCAATACCGCTGTCCTGCCCGACCAACATTTGTACCAAAGCCCGGCCGGACACTGACAGGTAATCCGCCGCGCCGCCCACCGCCTCAGCCAGATGCAATTCTGTATCGAAGATCGCGACATAGCTTTGCCCGCCGCTTTCCACGATCTTGGGCGTGACATTCTCATCGGAGGCTTGGGCATCGAGTGCCAAAAACACCTCTGCATCACAGAGGCGTTCAAGCACCGCAGAGAAGCGTGCAGGATCTTCCGGCGCGGCTTGGAGCATGACAATCGTGCGTTCAAGCGGGGTCATAGGCCGTCTTTCTGATCTGGCCGATCCGCGCCTTTAGCGCAGGAATAAGCTCAGTTTCAAACCAAGGGTTGCGTTTGATCCATGCAGTATTACGCCAAGAGGGATGCGGCAACACAAAGCTGCTCTCACCATAGGCGCGCCAGTTGTGCAACCGGTCATTCACCCGCAGCCCGTCGCGCAAATGCCAAGCCTGGGCATAGCTGCCGATCAGCAGGGTCAAAGAAATTTGCGGCAGGGCTTGCAACGCCATATCACGCCAAGTTTTGGCGCAGATTGCCGGAGGCGCGAGGTCATGACCGGCTGCATTATAACCCGGAAAACAAAACGCCATAGGCAGGATCGCGCAGAGATTTTGATCATAAAACTCTGCCGCGCTCAGCCCCATCCACTGACGCAGGCGCTGGCCCGAGCGGTCATCGAATGGCCGACCAGAGTTATGCACCCGAAGCCCAGGCGCTTGGCCAGCAATCAATATTTTTGCCGCTGGCCCCGCCCAGACCACAGGTCGAGGCTTATGCGCCAAAACCCCTTGCGAAAACCGCGTTTCACACAGGCGGCATTGCGCAATTTGCGAAAAAACTTCTCCATTGTGGTTGCTCGTCCGCATCGGGTAACCTATCTCCAAACTCACGCAATCAGTGGAGCGCTCATATATGTATCGTGTTTGGAATTTTATCACAAACTACTCAATCTTATTGATTTCCGGGGCTATCATCGCATTGATCTGGGCCAATATAAACCCAAACAGCTACCATCACTTTGTAGAGTTTCCACTGTGGTTCAATGATCACATCGGCTTAGACTATAGTTATTGGGCCAAGAGCTTTGGCACAGGCTACGCTGATTTTGACGGCGCCGGCAGCCTCAAAGTTCTGAGCTTGCACTATCTCGTCAATGACATGCTCATGGCCTTCTTTTTTGCAATTGCGGCCAAGGAAGTTTGGGAAGCTGTGATCCTGAAGAATGGCTCGCTACGTGGGAAAAAGGCGGCAACCCCCCTGTTCGCCACGCTCGGCGGCATGCTCGGTCCGGTTTCAGTCTATTTGGTATTGGCCGCATTTATGGGCTCAGACACCTATAATGCCGTGGCCAATGGCTGGGCCATCCCTACGGCAACAGACATCGCGTTCTCCTATTTGGTCGGACGGCTGGTCTTTGGAGCGGGACACCCGGCGGTGCGCTTTTTGCTCCTCTTGGCCATCGCTGATGATGCCGCCGGTCTGATAATCTTGGCGGTCTTCTATCCGCAGGGGGACCTGGCTCCGATCTGGCTCACGCTCTCAGTTGGCGCGGCTGTGGCTGTCTATTTGGCCTTCAATATGCTGCCGCGCCTTTTGGATGCGGGCAAGCAACTGCGCCCCACGTCGACCTGGGTGCGCAATTACCTCAGCTTTTGGCCCTACCTAATAGCCGCTGGCCTGTCTTGGTATGGGTTCATGCGCGCAGGCTTGCATCCCTCTCTTGGTCTCTTGCCCATTGTTCCGGCCATCCCTCATGCCGATCGCGCCTTCGGAATTTTTTCAGAAGCCGAGCAATTTCTGACAGATCTTCTAAATCACTGCGAACATCTGCTGAAACACCCTGTTGAAGTGGTGCTGTTCTTTTTTGGACTGTTGAATGCTGGTGTTGAGTTTGGCGCTATGGGCGCCGCAACATGGCTAGTTTTGGCCGGTCTGTTGATTGGCAAACCTTTCGGTGTTTTGCTCTTTGGTTGGCTCGGCGCGCGGGTTTTCCGACTGGGGCTGCCGGATGGTATGCGGATCATTGATCTCTTCGTCATCGGCTGTATCGCAGCCATCGGCTTTACAGTGGCACTTTTCATCGCGGTGGTGGCCTTCGAAGCCGGACCCGTTCAAGACGCCGCTAAAATGGGTGCGCTGTTCTCTTTTGCCGCCGCTGGCATCTCGCTGGTGGTCGGTAAATTGACAAAAGTTGAGCGCAAGGACCTATAGGCGCAGCCCTCAGCACAGGCCCCCCAAAGCGATTTGAGCAGCTTTGAGGCGCCTTTGACAAAAGACATTATATTTATCATTTCAACTGATATACTGTTAAAAAAATGCTATTTATTCCTTCTTAATTTTATTGAGTTACGTTATTTTTACAAAAAAATTGGACAGAGCAAATGCTCGAATTTTTAAATGTAAGCAAATCTTTTTGGACTGGAACCCAACGGAAAATTCATTTTGGACGATGCGTCTTTTCATGTGGAATTGGGTACATCGTTAGGTATTTTGGCCCCGAACGGTACCGGTAAAACCATATTAATCAATATGATGGCCGGGTTGGAAAAGCCTGATGAAAGGCGCATCCTTCGAGGCTGCAACATCTCCTTTCCACTCGGATTCATGGGCGGAACATCGCCGCGCCATACCGCAAAAGAAAACGCCCGCTACATCGCGCGTCTCTACAGCCTCGACCCACATTACATTGAGGCCTTTTGTGGATGGCTGGTCGATATTGAGGAATATTTCGACATGCCTATGGCGGCCTACTCCTCGGGTATGAATGCTCAGTTCAACTTCGCCCTCATGCTGGCTTTAGAGTTTGACATATATTTGATTGATGAGGGCATGCTGAGTTCACCAGATGTTGAGTTTAACAAAAAGGCTGGCGATCTATTGCAAGAACGGATTGATCGCACGACCATTGTGATCGTCAGCCACCAGCCACAAACCTTGGAACAATTTGCAACTCAAGCGGCGGTTCTGCGCGATTGGCAATTTATCCAGTTTGACACTTTGGAAGAGGCGAGACAGGTCTATGACTTCGAAACTCAGAGCTAAAAATTCCGGGTTCCGCGCTCGGATGTTTTGCAAGCGGTGGATGCCTCTCTTGGAGTGACCGCGGGGAATCCCGAACTTGAAAAGGCCGTAGCACCTGCGCCCCAAGCCGCGGTGCCGAAGTTATCCAACCTGGATGAGGAAGTCACCCGACCGCTCCAGGCTCCAACAGGCAGCACCAATATTGAAGATATTCACAAAGAGGGGCTGACAGGCCGCCAATTGCGTATGGCGCGACGCACCGCGCAGCGCCATGATCTGCCTATCCAATCTGATTTTGATGCCGTGCGCCTTTTGCGCCACGCTGGGATTGATCCATTCCAGCGGTCAAATTTACTCGAGCTGGCCCCGAAAAGCGATGGCGGCCCTCAGCCGGCGAAGGTCAAAACTGGCCGGGCAAGCCGGCCGCAATTGCCCCAGCGACACGGCGCATCTGACAACTTGCCGGCGCTTATACCAGAAGAAGACCCGGCTTTGCACCGTGCTCGTGAGGTAGAGCGCATTCAGCAGTCAATCATCAAGCGGCGTCAGAAGAAATTGGCCCTCCTAGGCCTGCGCCTGGCTTTTTTGTTGGCCTGCCAACACTGCTGGCGGGCTGGTATTTATATACGGTGGCCACGCCGATGTATTCGACAAAATCTGCTTTTTTGATCTAACAAAACAGCGAGCAATCCTAAGGCGGCGGCGGATTAATGGGGATGATCTCTGGTGCGGGCCGATCCAGTTTGAGTGATGGCAGCTCCATGCAAAGCTACCTCACCTCAATTGAAGCGATGATCCGCTTGGATCAAGATCACGATTTTATTGCCCATTACAGCGACACCTCTATTGACCCTCTGGCGCGTCTCAAGACGGATGCCTCTAATGAGGAGGCGTTTAAAGTTTTCAAAAAATCGTTGAAAATCGGCTATGATCCCACAGAAGGCTTGGTGAATATGGAGGTGGTTGCCGCCTCACCTGAGGCAAGCGTCGCGTTTTCCAATGCGCTCATCGGCTATGCTGAAGAGCGCGTGGGCAACATCACCCAGCGCCTGCGCGATGACCAAATGAAAGGCACCATAGAAAGTTTTCACGATGCCCAAATCGCCCGTAATGAAGCGCTAGACCGCCTTGTGACTTTGCAACAAGAGTTAGCGGTAATTGATTCAAAATCCGCCGCAGCCTCTATGCAAGGACAAATTTTGGCGCTGGAACAAGAGGTCGATCAGATGGAAAAATCCTTGGCCATTTTTATGGAAAATGCCCGACCAAACACCGCAAAAGTCAATGCATTAAAGACCTCCATTCGAATCAACAAGGATCTCATTGAAGCCAAGCAAGCCGAATTGACGCAAACCACCGG
>JGI20152J14361_10002120_pt1 | contig 12110 bp, 10 predicted proteins | sample COG_02_FD_14361 | JGI IMG/M metagenome (IMG submission 14361)
AGAATTGATCAATTTTATGATATGATTGAAAAAGAAATGAAAAACTTAGCTGCTGGTAACAACTAGTACGTTTTAAAAATTATAATTTAAAAGCTCAACGTTTAGTTGGGCTTTTTTTGTGGCGCCTGCCTTCCGGCAAGCTGGTTAACCAAAGAGAGAAAGTTTTATTCCTTGATTTCAATTTATAAATAATTAAACTCAGGCATATAAATATCCAAGGACTAACTTACTTCTGTGGCGGTGGTCTCAATAATTCACTCAAACCCTTAATTAGGCCTTGCTAACCCACTTAAATATATGAATTATCGTTTCAGTTTATTACTTGACTTTTAAAAAATCTGTAAACTTCGTTTAACGCTGTATGTAAATCATTAAACTGATTCATATACTTAACCAACAATACCTGAAAGCGACGAAAATTACACCCCTCAACATATTATGCAACATTCGGAATTGTATGGTATTAACGTAAAATAAATGTTGATGGTAGTGAGTAATCCAATCTATTCTTTTCATTAAATATTAAACGAACATTAAGGGTTTAATATACGTTTATCACCGAATAATAATTCGTTTTTCTTAATAAAACAAGCATAAACACACGTGATGTTAAACAATAAAGATTTTTATTTATCTTAGAGCACACATAACAGATATATAGTTACCAAAAACTATATACAGGCATTATATGGCATTTGAAAATTGTATTAAAATTAATATGTGTACATAAACTCAATAAACTATTTTAGAGGTATTTCGATTATATTTATTGTCTTTGGACATTGTATGTATTTAGTTGATTTTAAATATAATTCAATATTAGGCTATACAATTCAAAACTTGACTCAAGGAGGGACTTCATTTTTTGTATTTATTTCTGGTTTTTTATTTCATCATATTTTTTATAAAAATTTTAAATTTAAAGAATTTATGATAAAAAAGACTAAATATGTTTTAGTTCCATATCTTATTTTGTCAACAATTCCGATAGTTTATTTACTTACCAAGATTTGCATCAGTGGTATTTTATCATCAAATACTCTTTCACTTCGATATGATGAATTATTAGCCTTTCCTGTATTTCGTCATTATCTTACTGGGGTTGGTAAAAGTTTTGCTGGCTATTGGTATATTCCTTTCATTATGATAGTTTTTGCAATGTCACCACTTTTTGTTCGATTCATAAAACTCAGGCTAAAAACCTCGATAGTTATAACTCTTTTTCTACTAATTTGTTCAGTTTTTATTCACAAATCATTAGAAGGAATAGAATATAATATGTTTTCAGTTTTTCAAAATGTTTTTTACTTTTCGCCTATTTATTTGTTTGGTATAATATCTTCAGAAAATAAAAATATTCTGTATTCCAAAATTAAAGGAAAGGAATTTTATATTTTAAGTATTGCTTTTTCTCTTGCAATATTTCAAGCATATATTGGGGAATTCGGAAACTATCATAAAGACCCATTTACTTTTGGCGGAATTGATTTGATGATTATTCAAAAAATTCTTTTGTGTCTCTTTTTTATGATTTTTTTAAATCGATTTGAAAACTATAAACTTAGATTTTTAGAAATAATTGCAGCAAACAGCTTTGGTGTGTTTTTTACACATGGAATTGTAATTTGGGTTACTGGAATATTAAAATGGAAATTAGATTTTTCGTTCACCTCAAATTCATTTATAATATATTGTATGGTTTCATCTCTTGTCTTTTTTGTTTCCTTAATTATAACGCTGTTTATAAAAAGAATATTGCCAAATTATAGCAGATATCTAGTTGGGAGTTAAACTCTAATTAATAATAAAAACGCCATATAACAATGTATAAAAATAATAGCCTAGACAGTAGTAAATACAAAAGTTGTAGCCCACATAAACTTTCATGTAACTTAATAGAAAAGTACAATGCAGTCGGCTACCATTCTGATACTGACCAGTAGCAATTATTCACAATCTTTGACTAAATAAAAAATGAAAAAAGAAAAAGTTGGATATGTAATATTATTCTCAATTACGATTATTGCCATTGCTGGAATATTCATTTTATCTCCAATAGAGCAGAATAAAGAATACCATAATTTTTGCGATTCTAACACAATCTTTAATATCCCTAATTTTTGGAATGTTGTTTCTAATATTCCTTTTTTAATAATTGGAGTGTTAGGTTTGCACACAACCGCGACTTTATCAGAAACAAAGATTCAATACATAACGTTTTTTTTAGGCATCTCTCTCGTCTCATTGGGTTCTGGTTTTTATCATTTAAATCCAAACAATAATACTTTAGTTTGGGATAGGCTACCTATGACGATAGCATTTATGTCTCTTTTCTCAATTATTATCAGTGAATTTATTGACTTAAAAATTGGCTTAAAAACACTATTCCCTGCACTCCTTATTGGCCTGATATCTGTAATATATTGGATTATTTTTAACGATCTTAAAATTTACCTTTTAGTTCAATTTTATCCAATTCTAGCAATACTAATAATACTCCTATTCTATAAATCAAAATATAATTTAACTATTGGCTATTGGAAGCTCCTAATTGCTTATGTTATTGCTAAATTTTTTGAGCACTTCGATTACCAAACCCAGAGCACATTAAAAATATTGAGCGGACATACATTAAAGCATTTGGTAATTTCAATTGGTATTATTAGCCTATTATACACCTACATAAAAAGGAAAAAAGTTAATACAATTACCAACAACGTTTATAATTAATTGCTTGGGCAATTGCCTACTTAGAAAATTCCGCTGGAATTTTCTATCTGTGATTTATTTGCTAAATTAGATGCTGGAACACGCAACTAACCATACAAAAAACCGTTGCCCATAATATTGACATGTCCTGAAATAAGGCTACATAATTGTAAATATTATGTACAGAAATGACAAATTAATTAGACGTTACAGTGAAGCTTTTAAATTAAAAATTTTAGCCGAACTTACAATCGGCAAACACACAAAGAGCGAACTTTGTAAACTCTATCTATTGCGCACAAACTATACTCGAACACATGATAAACAATGCTAAATAAAATGATAAAGCCATCAATAATTATATTTATGGTATCTACTTTAATTTCCAGTTGCAAGGAAGAAATAAAAAATCCTATTTCTGTAATAGAAGTTAATGTAACTAATCAGCAATTATTAGATAGCCTTATTATATATGATAAAGATAAATCGTGGGAGATAAAGTCTATTCTTCGATTTAAGGAATCAAATAGAGTTATTGACACTATGAAAATTCTAGAAAATAAATTTTATCAAATTTATTCATTTTTAGATGGTAAACAGGGAGAATTAGGAGAGTTAGTAATTTCCCCAAATAGCGAAATAACTCTATTTATAGATGAGAAGGAACTTTTCGAGTCTATAGATTATTCAGGCAACTTTAAGTTATCTAATAATTTCTTAGCCTATTCTAAAAAATATCAAAATCTGTTATCTGAAATGGTTCGCAATGGAATAAAACAAGAGGAGCTTGAAATACTCATTCATGAAAAAGGCGAATTAATTAATAAAAAAGGGATATCTCTAAACGTAGTTGATAGCTTAAGCTCTTATGTAAAATTAAAATTTGATGAATTCTCTGATATTCTTAAACAGAAAAATATTAAATACCTATATAAAACATCAATAGTTAATAAAATTGGAAATAATTTCTTTTTCAAAGACATAAAAAACAATGTTAAAACATTAAAAGATTTCAAAGGGAAATATGTGTACATTGATGTTTGGGCAACTTGGTGTAAACCCTGTAAAGTAGAACATACTTTTCTAAAACAGTTAGAGGAACACTTTTCTTATAATAATGAACTTCAAATTATTTCTATTAGTACTGATCGCGAATATGATAAATGGGAAAAGTATATTACCAAAAATTCAATTAAAGGCGTGCAACTTTACTCTGGCTCAAATTCGGATTTTGTTAAATTTTATGATATTGGTGCACTGCCTAGGTTTATATTTTTAGATAAAGAAGGTAAAGTGATTAGTCCAGATGAAATAAGACCATCTAACTCTAAAACATTAGAAAAATTGGAGGCAACTGTTTATAACAACGTAAATAAAAGATAGTGGTTTTAGTGCCTAAACAAGCAATAAATAATACCCTAAAGGTCAGTAATAAACCGAAAAGTTAGTGAGTGAAATCCGTTAATTTTTATATACAAAACTTTAAACGAATATCTCCAAAAATAAAGCTAACAACTTTCTATTTAAAATTAGCTCACCCACTTCATCATCAGAGCACAAGCAAATGCTGCATACGTGCCTAACGCATAGCCCAAAACGGCCAACAAAACACCAACAGGAGCTAACGAAGGATGAAACGCACCAGCAACAACAGGTGCAGAGGCAGCTCCTCCAATATTAGCCTTCGAGCCTACTGCCAAAAAGAAATATGGTGCTCTAATTATTTTAGCAACCACAAACAATAAGCCTACATGAATAATCATCCAAACAAAACCAATAGCAAACAAACTTATATTATCTACAATGGCATTTAAATTCATTTTCATACCTATAGAAGCTACTAAAATGTAAATAAAAACAGTTCCTATTTTACTTGCTCCTGCCCCTTCATAACTTTTTAATTTGGTAAACGAGAGGATAATACCGACTGTTGTAGCCATAATAATTAACCAGAAAAATGAACTTCCTAATCCAAAATCAACAAGTACAGGTGCATTTTCTTTGATCCAGACGCTTAAGTTATCGCCAACTAAATGGCCAATTGAAGTCACTCCAAAACCAATACCTAAAAGAATTATTAAATCGTTAAAAGAAGGTACTCTAGCCGTTTCTAAACTAAACTTCTCCATCTTATTCTTCAACTCGGTAATTGATGAATTATCAGCCTTAAAATATTTGTCTATTTTATCAGATTTAGCAACGCCTAATAATAAAAACGCCATCCAAACTTCGGCAACTAAAACATCTACTACAGCCATAATACTAAAAAGACTATCGCTAACTTCCCATTGCTCTTTCATCGCTAATTGATTTGCTCCTCCACCTATCCAACTTCCAGCAACGGTAGATAACCCTTTCCATAACGCTGTGCCTTCAACCTCAATTAAAATCTCTGGTGCCACATAATTAAAAAACACAATAGCTAAAGGGCCGCCAATCATGACACCAACAGTAGCAGTCAAAAACATGATTAAAGCTTTATTGCCCAATTTAAAAACGCCTTTTAAATCAATACTCATAGTTAAAAGAACCAATGATGCAGGTAATAAAAATCTAGAAGACACGTAATATAATTTACTACCACCTATAAACTTTGAATACACTGATTCTTCTATATTATGCGTAATAATATAATCCTTTAAAGTATTTAGATTTGTTATGCCATCTAGATCACCATATAAGGATTGCAAATGTTTTATAGTTGCAGAAACATCGAGCCATTTATCTGCAATTAAACCAACTGAACTTAATACTGAAGGTATAAAATAGCATAGTAAAAGCGCTGGAATAATTCTATAAAATTTTGAAAAGCGAGGTAAACTCGATGTGTAAAATATGAGTGCAAGTGTTACACACAACACACCAAAAATTATGGTATCATTAGCAAATAAAGGAATATCACTACTTATTTCTGATATATTCATAGACTATTTTATTTATTCTACTTCAAAAAAACATTATATGATTAAATGTAAATATTAGTTTAAAAAAACTAAAATATTTTCAAATCGCCTTTACCGACTCTCACAACCACAGGTTCATCTTCAGATAAATCAATAACCGTAGATGCTTCATTACCACCATACCCACCATCAATAACTAAATCTACCAAATTATCCCACTTTTCTAAAATTAATTCGGGATCTGTAGTGTATTCTAAAACTTCATCTTCATCATGGATAGATGTCGATATAATTGGGTTTCCAAGTTGCTTTACAATTTCTAAAGCAATATTATTATTTGGCACTCTAATACCAACGGTTTTTCTTTTTTTAAATGGATTTGGCAATGATTTTGAACCAGGTAAGATAAATGTATAAGGACCAGGTAAAGCCCTTTTTAATATTTTAAAAACAGATGTGTCAATTTGCTTCACGTAATCACTCAAATTACTCAAATCGCTACATACAAAAGAAAAGTTAGCCTTTTCTAACTTAATGCCCTTAATTCTTGCTACTTTTTCTAAGGCTTTTAGGTTTGTAATATCACATCCTAAGCCATAAACAGTATCGGTGGGATAAATGATAAGTCCTCCTTTTTTTAAGACTTTAACCACCTTGCTAATTTCTTTAGCATTGGGGTTTTCCTCATATATTCTTAAAAATTCAGCCATGGTTTTCTAACTTATAATTAATTTATCCAATTACCTCCAACTTAGCAAAACGTAGTAATAATTTTTTAGCACCTCCATGCTGAAAATTAATCTCAGCCTTAATATCTGCGCCAGCACCTTCTATCTTCATCACTTCACCTGTACCAAACCGAATATGCTTTACAATATTACCAACAACTAACTTACTATCAAATAAATTAGTATTTCCATTAGTTTTTGCAACAGGTTTTAAGTTTTTGGGCGTTGTTACTTTAAATTTTTCAGGTTCTTTCTTAATATTATTTCCTTTTTTAAATACAGGTTGTTTTGCTGGTTTGTATCTGATTTTATTTGGTTCAACATCGCCAAAAATTTCAGCAGAAAGCATTGGGTTAAATCGACGTTCTTCAATTGGTGTCACAATATCTAAATACTGCTCGTCTATCTCTTCAATAAAACGGCTAGGTTCAGAATCAATCAGTTTACCCCAGCGGTATCTTGATAATGCATAAGTTAGATATGCTTGCTTCTCAGCACGGGTTAAGGCCACATAAAAAAGGCGTCGTTCCTCCTCTAGTTCACTTCGGGTATTCATACTCATCGCACTAGGAAATAAATCTTCTTCAAGTCCAACCACAAACACCGTTGGAAATTCTAATCCTTTTGCTAAATGTATCGTCATTAACGCCACATGGTCTGGATCACCTTTATCGCCATCAATATCTGTTGCCAATGCCACATCTTCTAGAAACTCAGCTAAATTACCAGTGGTATCAGCAATTTCTTTTTGACCTTCAACAAAGTCTTTCATACCATTTAAAAGCTCTTCAATATTTTCCATTTTAACAACACCTTCTGGCGTGCCATCTTTATTGAATTCTTTAATTATACCTGTAGTTCTAGTAACATGTTCTGCCAACTCAAAAACATCGGCAGTTTGATTTAATACTTGAAAACTTTCTATAAGCGTAACAAAATTTTGAAGTTTGGTTTTAGTACCAGAGTTAANCTTAACATCGGTTTTTTCAATGTTTTTCATNACCTCAAAAATGGTTCGTCCATANCCATTTGCTGATACAATCAATTTATCAACTGTAGTTTGTCCGATGCCACGGGGTGGAAAATTAATAATCCGTTTAAGAGCTTCCTCATCAGCAGGATTAATAATTAAACGCAAATAAGACAATACATCTTTAATTTCTTTCCGTTGATAAAACGATAAACCTCCATAAATTCTATAAGGAATATCTCGCTTTCGCAAAGCATCTTCAATGGAACGTGATTGCGCATTGGTTCTATACAAAATAGCAAAATCACTATTCATTAACTGATCTTGCATTTTATTTTCCCAAATCGTACTCGCCACAAACCGCCCTTCATCACCATCAGTTAACGAACGGTTTACTTTTATTTTTGCACCTTCATCATTAGCTGTCCAAACTATTTTATCAAGTTTTGTTTCGTTTTTATCAATGATAGAATTTGCTGCATTTACAATGTTTTTTGTAGACCTGTAATTTTGCTCCAATCGAAAGACTTTAACATCATCATAATCCTTCTGGAAATTCAAAATATTATTGATATTTGCACCACGGAACGCATAAATACTTTGGGCATCATCACCCACAACACAAATATTTTGAAATTTATCAGATAAGGCTCTCACAATTAAATACTGCGAATGGTTGGTATCTTGATACTCATCAACCAAAATATACCTAAAGCGGTTTTGGTATTTAGCCAGAACTTCAGGAAAACGTGTCAAAAGCTCATTGGTTTTTAAAAGTAAATCATCAAAATCCATTGCGCCAGCCTTAAAACAACGCTCAACATATTCTTTATAAATATCACCCATTCGCGGACGACGGGCCATAGCATCAGCTTCCTTAAGTTCGGGGTTTTGAAAATAAGCGCGCACCGTAATCAAACTATTTTTATAAGACGAAATTCTTGAGCGTACCTGCTTGTATTTATAAATATCCTTATCAAGATTCAATTCTTTAATAATTGAAGCAATTAATCTATCAGAATCTTGTGTGTCATAAATGGTGAAATTACTCGGGTAGCCTATCCTATCTGCTTCAATACGCAAAATTTTAGCAAATACGGAGTGAAACGTTCCCATCCATAAATTCTTAGCTTCACTAGCACCTACAATACTAGCTATACGCGCTTTCATTTCTTTCGCCGCCTTATTAGTAAACGTAAGCGATAAGATATTAAAGGGATCAATACCTTTACTCATCATATAAGCTATACGGTATGTAAGTACACGTGTTTTACCAGAACCTGCGCCAGCAATAACAATCATGGGACCATCAACTTGAATTGTAGGCTCTAATTGTGCATCATTTAACTGGCTTAAATACTTTTCCAAATCATCTTCAATTTTATCCCGTGAAATTAACCAATGTTATGCTTTTTTTATACTTGAATTATTAATAATTATAAACAATTTACCGTTACACCATCCTTTAGTAAAATTTGAATATCTTTAACTTCAAAAATTTATTTTTTTATGAAAACCCTCTTTAATCTATTGCTTTTCTTATTTATTTCTTTTGCTTTTTCTCAGAATGATTTAAAAAAACAGTACATTGAAATTGAACAGAAAGTTATTGAATGGCGCCGTGATTTTCATCAAAATCCTGAGTTATCTAATAGAGAGTTTAAAACTTCAGAAAAAATTGCTAAACATTTAAAATCACTCGGTTTAGAAGTACAAACTCATGTGGCCCATACAGGCGTGGTTGCCATTTTAAAAGGAAATTTATCAGGAAAAGTGATTGCGTTAAGAGCTGATATTGACGCGCTTCCTGTGACTGAACGTAATGATTTACCATTCAAATCTATTGTTGAAACCGAGTTTCTAGGAACTAAAACAGGTATTGCTCATGCTTGCGGACATGATGCACATACTGCTATTCTTATGGGTGTAGCCGAAATTCTTTCAAAAAATAAAGATAAGATTAATGGTACTGTTAAATTTATTTTTCAACCTGCAGAAGAAGGTCCTCCACCCGGAGAAGAAGGCGGATCTAAACTCATGATAAAAGAAGGTGTTCTAGAAAATCCAAAAGTAGATGCTATTTTTGGTTTGCATATTCGTTCTGGTGTTGATGTAGGACAAATTCATTACAAACCTGGTGGTGCTATGGCCGCTGTAGAGCGCTTTACCATTAATGTAAAAGGCAAGCAAACTCATGGGTCTGAGCCTTGGTTAGGTGTTGACCCTATCCTTATTTCAGCAAAAATTATTGACGGCCTACAAACTATTATTAGTCGTGAATCGGAACTTATTAACGAAGCTGCAGTAATTAGTGTTGGAAAAATTACAAGTGGTGTTCGCTTCAATATTATTCCTGAAAGTGCTGAACTTATAGGTACGGTAAGAACTTTAGATCCTAAAATGAAAATGCATATTATGAAACGTATGCAAGACATGACTGAAACGATTGCTAAAGCCTATGGTGGTGAAGCTAGTATTATCTTTGAAAATTTTACAGCAGTAACCTATAATAATCATGAATTAGTATCTAAAATGCTACCTTCTTTAGAGCTTGCAGCTGGAAAAGATAACCTCACACAAATAAAGGCTGAAACAATTGGTGAAGATTTTTCATTTTATCAAGAAAAAATACCTGGTTTTTATTTTTATTTGGGTGGAAAACCTAAAAATAATAATAAACCGCCGCTTCACCATACACCAGATTTCTTAATTGATGAGAGCGGACTACTTTTAGGAGTTAAAGCATTCACACAAATAACTTTTGATTTTTTAAATAATTAACATGGATTCAATATTAGATTTTTTATCAAACATAGCTTGGTGGGCATGGATTTTACTTTTCTTAGTTCTTGTAGCTATACGCGATATATTTTTTCAAAAGAATCATACAATAAGCCACAACTTTCCTATTGTTGGACATTTACGCTATTGGCTTGAAAGTATTGGTCCGGAAATGCGTCAATATTTTGTAGCAAACAACAGAGAAGAATTACCTTTTAATCGCATCGAACGCGGTTGGATTTATGCTTCAGCGAAAAAAGAAAACAATTATGAAGGTTTTGGAACGGATAGAGATATCTATGAGCATCAACATATTTTTATAAATAATGCGATGATGCCTTATAAACTGCCTGAAAATCATCCTAATAAAATTGATCAAACATTTTTACCCTGTGCTAAAGTCATGGGTGAATTTAATAAAAGGAAAAAACCTTATAGACCAGCATCAGTAATAAACGTCTCTGCTATGAGTTTTGGATCACTTTCTGCGAAAGCGGTAGAGTCGTTAAACATAGGAGTGAAAATTGCCGGAGCCTATCATAATACTGGAGAAGGTGGTTTATCACCGTATCACAGTAATGGAGGCGATGTCGTGTTTCATTTCGGAACAGGTTATTTTGGTGTTCGTGCTGAAGATGGCGGATTTTCTATGGAAAAATTGATAGAGCTCGTTAATAACAATCCTTTTATTCGAGCTATTGAAATAAAACTATCACAAGGCGCTAAACCTGGGAAAGGTGGTGTTTTACCAGGTGCAAAAATAACTAAAGAATTAGCTGACATTAGAGGTGTTGAAGTTGGTAAAGATGTACTCTCTCCTCCAAATCACAAAGCCTTTTCTAATGTACCAGAAATGTTTGATTTCATTGAAAAAATAGCTGAAGCTACAGGCTTACCTGTGGGTATAAAAGCAGCTATTGGTAAACTAGAACAATGGGAAGAATTAGCAGATATCATGATAAAAACAGGAAAAGGCCCAGATTTTATTACTGTTGATGGTGGTGAAGGTGGTACAGGTGCTGCCCCTCCAAGCTTTGCAGACCATGTATCTTTGCCATGGGTTTATGGCTTTAGCGACTTATATAAACTATTTAAACATAAGGGATTAGCAGAGCGCATTGTTTTTGTAGCTAGTGGTAAATTAGGTTTTCCTGCCAAAGCAGCTATGGCTTTTGCTATGGGTGCAGACTGCATTAATGTGGCCAGAGAAGCGATGATGAGTATTGGTTGTATTCAGGCGCAAATATGTCATACCAATCGTTGCCCAAGTGGTGTGGCTACTCAAAGTAAATGGCTTCAAAATGGCATTGACCCAACACTAAAATCTGAGCGTTTAGCGCAATATTTTAAAACTTTTAGAAAAGAGTTAGTAGAAATTACTCATGCTGCCGGTTATGAACATCCTTGTGAATTTAAAATGAGTGATATTGAAATAAATGTTGACGATCAGCACCTTTCAAAAGAATTAAGCAGAACATATATGTATGAGAAAGCATCTGTGCCATTTAAGAGTATGCAAAATTTAAAAGATTGTTTATATTTGGGAGGGGCTGAATAGTTTTTAGTTGCAGTAGCAGTTTTCAGTCTTACTCAATCTCAAAAAAATTCCACATTTTATTAAGCTAAAATTAACACTCTACTCCTCATTTTGAAACTCTTTGTAGTTATATTTTAACTTAACATCTTTACGTGAAAATATTATTCACAGTCACTAGTATTTAATAATTTCTTGTACAATAAACACAAACCACCTATGTTTGTAATTAAATTATTTTTTTATGGAATTAAGTAGAATTTTTGACCTTTTCTTATTTGCTATTCCTTCAATAATCACTGGAATTATAGCCTATTACTTTTTTAGAGAACACACAAAAAACGAAGATGGTCGTAGACGCTTTTTATTAAAAAAAGACATGCAAGTAAATGCGATGCCATTACGCCTGCAGGCTTATGAACGTATAGCTCTTTTTTTAGAACGCATATCGCCATCAAAATTACTAATTAGAATTGCTCCAAACA
>JGI20152J14361_10002126_pt1 | contig 12094 bp, 11 predicted proteins | sample COG_02_FD_14361 | JGI IMG/M metagenome (IMG submission 14361)
AACCCACGGGGCCTTGATTATTGTGCGCGTTTGCCAAAACGACACAGGAATTGAATTTAAGGCAGGCGAAGGTGTCGGAACCGTCACAAAGGCAGGATTGCCCATCGGTGTTGGTGAACCCGCAATAAATCCAGTGCCGCGCCAAATGATGACTGATGTGGTGACGGAGATGTGTGAAAAACATGATCGTAAACCAATGGTCACAATAACAGTTTCCATCCCAAACGGCGCTGAAATCGCGTTGAAGACTTGGAATGGACGATTGGGAATCGTGGGTGGCCTTTCGATTCTAGGCACAACTGGAATTGTGCGACCCTTCAGTTGTGCAGCATGGATCGCATCCATCCATCGCGGTGTTGACGTGGCACGTGCCAATGGCATGACACATGTGGCTGGTTGCACTGGCTCAACCTCAGAAACGGTGGTTCAAAACTTACATGGCTTAACGGAACATGCGATGTTGGATATGGGCGATTTTTCTGGTGGCTTGTTAAAATACATCGCGAAAAACCCTGTGCCACGCCTGACGATTGGTGGTGGCATCGGTAAAATCGTTAAATTGGCCCAAGGCGCAGTCGACCTTCACTCATCGCGCTCGCAGGTCGATTTTAATGCCCTTAATCAATGGTGTAACGTGGACGTAAGCGATGCCAATACCGCACTAGAGGCTGTTGAACGCGCTGGCGATGATCTGGCCGTGCGCGTGGCCCAAGAGGCCAAAAAACGCGTGTTACTACAATTAAAGAACGCGAATATTCAGGTGGATATCGTCGTAATTGATCGCGCTGGCCGTATTTTGGGACAAGCAGAATGACCGGTCTCATTTTGGCAGGCACATCTGATGCACGCGAATTGTGCAGTGCGCTGGCGAATTTCAAAGTACCGGCAATCGCATCGCTGGCTGGTGAAACACGCAACCCAGTCAAACTCGATCTACCGATGCGCATTGGTGGATTTGGCGGGAAAAACGGATTGGCACAATATTTAACCGATAATCAGATAAAATGGGTCGTCGACGCTACGCATCCATTCGCCTCGCAAATGACCCAAACCAACGCGGATGTCTGTTTAAACCAAGATATTCCATTCATCGGCCTGCAACGACCTGCATGGGAACCAGCATCCAGCGACAAATGGCATTTTATCGATACCATTTCTGAATTGGCGGGCATGATCCCTGATAAATCCACGGTGTTTTTGGGAACAGGGCGAAAAACCCTGTCTGAATTTACCGTCCTGAAAAACTGCAAATTGCTGTGCCGTGTCATTGATGCACCCGTGCGCGACTTTCCGTTTCCAAACGGACAGTATTTGGTAGGGCGTCCACCATTTTCGGTAGAAGAGGAAATCGACCTATTTAAACAAGAAAAAGTCGATTGGTTGGTTGTGAAAAATTCAGGCGGATCAGGCGGGTTTGCTAAGCTTGCAGCAGCGCGGGGGCTGGGATTGCCCGTCGCAATGATCCAACGTCAAACCTTACCACAGATGACCGTTAAGTCGGATGTGCAGCAGGCCTTGGATTGGATACAGAGCCAGTTAAAATGAGCATTGGTCGGATAATTTCATCAAACGCATGTGTCGTCGAAGGCGCCAATTATCTGGCATCCATCGAGCCACGATTTGAAAAAGCATTAGACGTTGTGGGGCCCTTACCATTACGCCTTCGCGACGACGGGTTCGCAGCTCTGCTAAACGCGATCGTCGGACAACAAATTTCCGTCGCAGCAGCGCGCGCAATTTGGACACGTTTGGAAAATGCAAATCTGATCACTCAGAAAAATATCGCGAACGCATCAATCGACATATTACGCGAAAATGGTTTGTCAAAACCAAAGGCGCGATATGCATTTGAACTATCAGTAAATAACATAGATTACATAAGCTTACGAAGCAAAGCGAATGCAGATGTTGCCACAGAACTAACCAATATATTAGGTATCGGCCAATGGAGCGCGGACATCTATGCTATGTTTTCGTTGGGCCGCGCTGATGTCTTCGCCAGTGGTGATTTAGCGCTCCAAGAAGGCGCAAAATTACTGTTCAATTTGGACGCACGTCCAACCGCTAAGGAACTGAATATAATGGTCGAAAAATATTCACCATGGCGCAGTGTTGCAGCCCGCATTTTGTGGGCCTATTATAGCAAAATGAAATCAAGCGAAGGTATACTGTAATGTCCCTCAATAATCACATCAAACAGCCCAAATCAGGTAAGGCCGATAGCTTGGTCATTTTCTTGCATGGCTACGGCGCGGACGGAAATGATTTGCTGGGCTTGGCGGATCCCTTGGCACAACATTTACCCAACGCGATGTTCATGTCGCCAGACGCACCAAACCGGTGTGGCATGAACCCAATGGGGTTCGAATGGTTCCCAATTCCACGCATGGATGGCTCAACCCAAGAACAGGCAAATGCAGGTCGCAACGCGGCCAGCACGGTTCTTAACCAGTTCTTGGATGACGTGGCCAAAACGACAGGCATTCCGGCAAATCGCACGTTCCTGCTCGGCTTTTCACAAGGCTGCATGATGAGCCTGCACGTGGCCCCGCGACGCGCCACTGCGCTTGCAGGTGTGATAGGCATGTCAGGTATGTTGGTAGAACCAGGAAAACTGGCCGCCGAAGCCATCCAAAAACCACCAGTATTGTTGATCCACGGCGACCAAGACGATGTCGTCCCATTCGCCGAAATGGCCAAGGCCGCAGATGCGCTTTCCGGCGCGGAATTCGAAGTTTACACATTGGTTTCAAAAGGAACCGCACACGGCATCGCACCAGACGGGTTAGGGGCCGCATTACAATTCATCCAGCAAAACCTCTAAAACCTCTCGCAGATATAGAGGGTTGCCGTGTACGATTGACTATATATAGTAATGTCAATTGGAACGGGATGTTCCCGTTTTGATGGTAAATCAAGCGAGGAAGCGTCTTGGGTGTAATGAATACCGTCTTTATGGACAATTTTGTTCGATCATCAAGCAAGCTTCAGAACCGACCTGCGTTGGTTTTGAACGCAGATTATCGACCCCTTTCTTATTTCCCATTGTCACTCTGGAGCTGGCAAGACGCCATAAAAGCGGCCTACCTAGAACGCGTAGATATCATCGCCGAATACTCCGAATACGTTCATTCGCCCTCCATTTCGATTAAGATACCATCGGTTATTGTCCTGAAAGATTACGTCAAACCGACAAACACAACGGTGTTCACACGGTTCAACCTTTTCTTACGTGATGAATTCACCTGCCAATATTGCGGATCAAATGGCGACATGACGTTTGATCATGTTACCCCACGGTGTCGCGGTGGCCGCACGACTTGGCAAAACGTTGTCGCATCGTGTGGGCCCTGTAATCTGCGCAAAGGATCGCAATCTTTGCGTGAATCTGGAATGCATTTACGACGCACAGCAATTCAACCCAGCACCGCACAACTTATGAATGCGGGGCGAAAATTTCCACCAAATCACTTACACGAAAGTTGGACAGATTTTCTATATTGGGATGCCGAACTCGAAGAATAGCGGCAAAACCCTTTTAAATATGAACATGACGCTTATGTAACCTGTATGAACAGACGAAACTTCACACTCGGTATCGCCGCGCTATTTGGCGCGCCAAAGGTACCTTTATCCGCCATTATTGCACCCACGACCGCTTCACCGGTCATGGCTGCAAAACACTTTAAATTCGCCAGCATGATCAGCCGTGCGCACAACAATTGTTCGCCTCAGTTTCTAATGCGGCATTTAAATATTGATGCTCAGGTTGCGGGGCAAATTCAGCAGGCACTGATTTCAGAAAACGTCATAACATTGCCCAGTGTAAATGGTATTTCACGTGCCGTTGATCCGATGCAATACAATAAGCTACCGCAGGCGGTTTCGAACATACCAAGCCCAGCAAACACTGACACAACCATCCAAGATCGCATAAAAACGCAAATGGATCAGAAATTAGCGACGGACGAAAGCAACGATCCAGATCACAGCCAAGAACAGGCTGATGATCCCGTTCCAGCCAGCCATGGAAACGCCGATGAAATCCCAAGCGATCTCGTCACAACGCGCGATCGGGGCGGCCAGGATTTGACTTAACAAATCCTCTGCCGAAACGCCTTGGGTCCCACTAGACGTACATGTCGTTGGGCCTTCCCACCACTTTTGCTCTACACCAGCGTGATAAAATCCAATCGCTGACGTGGTCAACGCGGCAAGCGCACCAAAGATCGCCAATCTGGCGTCACGCAGTGCTAATGCAATAATCCCGATGCCAATCGCAACTGCATGTGGCCACCGTTGCCAAAGGCACATTTTACATGGCGCATAGCCCAACACATGTTGAAAGAAATAAACACTGCCCATCAAGACAAGTGATCCCAATGTGGCAATTCCAATAAGACGCATCGTTTTCATAAATATTTCACCACTGCAAAACCCGCGACCAAGATGACGCAAAACAACGTAAACATTAATCCCAACCGCTTTTCAATGAAATCACGGATCGGCAGGCCGAATTTCCATAACAATCCCGCGATCACGAAAAAGATGGTGGATCGCGCAACCAAAGACCACAACATAAACGTCGCAAACGGCATACCAGTCGCACCCGATGTGATCGTAATCACTTTGTAAGGAAAGGGGGTTAAACCCGCGATTAACACCGCCCAATGACCCTGTGCATTAAACCGCTCTTTGAACACCTCAAAACTATCCGCTTTGTGGTAAAAATCCAAAACCGGCTGCCCCACAGTTTCAAACAACTGCGCACCAATATAATACCCTAATGCACCACCTGCCACGGACCCAACTGTCACAACACCCGCAATTAAAAACGCACGGTTTGGGGCGGCAATAATGACTGGGATCATTAAAACATGTGGTGGAATGGGGAAAACAGAACTTTCTACAAATGCGATTAAGCCCAAAATCCAAAGCGAATATTTGCTGTCAGCAAAAGAGAGCGTCCAATCATACAGCTTGCGTAACATATCCATATTCCTTGTTTGCGCCCAAAAAGCAGTGTTCAGCCCCAAGGTCAAGTATCAAGAGCCTTGCATGGAACACCAACAGTACTTAATTTCAAATGATATCTTTAGGAGAGTTTACAATGAAATGGCGCAATGCACGCAAAAGCAGCAACATAGAAGATCGCCGTAGTCGTAGCGGTCGCAGCACAGCACGCAGTGGCGGCATGGGAATACTTGGCATCGTGGCTGTTTTGGCAATCGGTTACTTCACCGGTATCGATGTTTCATCTTTTGTGAGCGGCGGCGGTGGTGGCACACGCATCGAACAAGGCACAACGACAATTTCAGCCCAAGATAAAGAAGCAGGCGAATTTGTCTCTGCGGCCCTTGGCTATACAGAACAGGTCTGGTCAGATGTGTTCCCAAACCAAGTAAACAAAAAATACCGCCCAACAACACTGGTGTTGTTCAAAGGTGTTACGCAATCACCATGTGGCAATGCATCAGGCGCAACAGGCCCGTTTTATTGCCCCGCAGATCGCAAAGTGTATTTGGACACGGATTTCTTCGTCACCTTGGATCGTAAAATGGGTGCCAAGGGTGATTTCGCCGCCGCTTATGTTGTCGGCCACGAAGTCGCGCATCACGTCCAAAACGAGCTGGGCATTTTAAGTCAGGCAAACCGCGCACGCCAATCAATGTCCACAGGCGACAGTAACCGCGTGTCAGTGATGATTGAACTTCAGGCTGATTGTCTGGCGGGGATATGGGCACGCTACTCTGGCGAACGTCTGGGCGCATTAGATTCGGGTGACATCGAAGAGGCTATGAATGCAGCAAAACAAATCGGCGATGACACACTGCAACGCAACGCAGGACGACGCCCAAGCCCACACACATACACCCACGGAACGTCTGAACAGCGTCAACGTTGGTTCGCACGTGGATACCAATCTGCGAAAATGAACCAATGTGACACTTTTAATGCAAAACAGCTATAATTGCCGTTGACGCCCCCGAACAGTTTGGCTAAATCCCTCTTGTGTGCCGTGCCCGAGTGGCGGAATGGTAGACGCGACGGATTCAAAATCCGTTTCCTCACGGAGTGCCGGTTCAAGTCCGGCCTTGGGTACCACACTAAAAAACGCCTCGCTTTTGCGGGGCTTTTTTTATGGTGAAATGAAATTTTCTTATGGAGCGCACTGTTTTAATCTCGAGTCTTGGTTTGACGCAATGTCCGCTTTGAGCCCAAACTGCTCATTGTTCGCAGAGAAGCGAACGTCTAGTTGTGGGAATAGACGCACGAAGGAATCAAGGTCTTGGGCACGCCTTTTTTATAACCATGTAGGATCTCCAACCCCCGCTCTGATGATGGCGCGGCGCATATACAGAACAGGCACCGCATCGCTCACGCCGATTTCTCCAAGTTGAAGTGCCTTGTGCCTCTAATCCTCCGCAGCCAAAGACTGTAGGCGAGCATAGGCGTCCGAACCGGCAAGCGCCCCATTTTTTTCAGCCATGTCGAATGCTGTCATGCCGTCTCGTGTTGTTGCGCTGGCATCCGCTCCCGCGTCCAACAAGACATTCACAACCCCTGCATGACCGTATACCGCCGCCAAAAACAGCGCGGTTACCTCGGCTCTCAAATTCTGCGCGTCTAAATTTGCACCCACGTCAATCAGTTCAGACACGATCCGGACTTGCCCGGTCGCAGCGGCATACATCAGCGCAGTCTCGCCATTTTCATTGGTCGCATTGACGTCCGGACCGGCCTCCAACAACGCCAAAGCATTGTCGGAACGGTTTGTCAGTACGGCAAGCATCAAGGGCGTCGCTTCTTTCCCGTCTCGCGCATCGATATCCGCCCCAGCGGCCAGCAGCGCTGCCACGACCTCGTCGACGTTAGAGGCTGATGCAATCGTAAGCGGTGTATCACCAAGATTTGGGTCGCGGGTATTGACCTCAATGCCTCCATCCAACAGGGCCTGTACGATGTCCAACGAGGCATACCCGACAACTTCCAAAAGCGCATTTCGATCCTTCCAGTCCCGCGCATTCACATCCGCATCGGCCTCAATCAGGGCCTTTAACGTTTCTGCGGTGCCGTTACTGGCCGCGTGGATCAACGCTGGCGTTTTCCAACGATCAAACGCATCAATCTCGGGGTCAGCCTCCAGCAAAGCCGCAATCATTTCCCCATTGCCGTGACGTGCAGCCCAAATAAGCGGCGTTCGGTCGTTCTCATCTCGTGCATTGATGTCCGAAACGGCAATCATGGCGTTAACATCGGCAAGTGAGGCCACCTTCCACCAATGCGGATCACAAAGTTCTGCACAGTCCTGAGCCTTGGCCGAGTGAGCCAATAGGCCGCTGGCGATTGCCAAAATCATCAAAGTGCGCATCTGAATTTCCCTTCTGACGCCAGTTCAGTGTTCTAGTTTAGCAAAGAACGTAGTCAGTTTAAAGTCACCTCTTTTCTGGTTCAAACCGTGCTCACAAAAGTTGCGAGAAAACCAAAGATGCAGCGGTCATTCCACCAAGAACGGGCGATGGTCACTTTGTCCCCACAGCAGACATTTCGATAAAGCTAATCGCGATTAAATTCAATTTGTTCCAAGACCAAACACAACTGAATTCAAAACGGTGTTCTTGCTGAACCATTGGTTCAAGATATTCTAGACTTGCATCCGATCCCAAGTTTCATCAGGTTGTTGATATTCGCAGGGGAGTATTATGGATGAATTGATTTTTTTCGGCTTTATTGCATTGGCCGCAGTGGTTTTAGGTATTGTTTTACCGATCATAGCACTCACAAAAATTGGAAACCTGCGATGGGAACTTGAAAAAGTTAAAAAAGAATTGACTGGCATCCAGTCCGCCATTCACGGCGATGAAGTCGCAACAAACAGCGTCAAACCACAGCCAAAACAAGCCGCAGCGGCGATGAAAACACCGGCTGCCAAAGTCGTTTCTAAACCAACACCCACTGCTGCCCCAGTTAAAATCAAACCAGCCGAACCAGCTGGCCCAACGTTTTTCGCCCGCATGGCTGAAAACATCAAAGCAAACTGGATTGTCTGGCTAGCAGGCGTATCGCTGGCCTTTGGTGGCGTCTTTATCGTCCAATTCGGGATCGAACGGGGGCTTCTTGGCCCAACCGCGCGTGTGGCCATGGCATTGGCCTTTGGTGTGGCGATGATCATTGGCGCCGAATTTTTCCGAAGACGATCCAAAAACCAAACAGTCGCTCTATTCTCGCCTGTCACCGCACTGGCCGCAGGCGGTATCGCCAGCCTGTTTGGGGCCGTCGTTTCTGCCCATACCCTTTATGGATTAACCTCCGCTTTGATTGGCTTTATATCAATGGCCGCGGTCGCATGGGTATCCATGGCATTGGCCATGATTTACGGTCCAGTTCTGGCTGTGATTGGAATTCTAGGCGCATATTTCTCGCCTTTGCTGGTCAACTCTGACAGCGGCTCGCCAATGATGTACGCATATTTCCTGCTGGTTTTGGCAGCATCATTATTTGTCGAACGTTGGAACCGTTGGATTTGGTTATCAGCGCTGTCAATTTCATGCGCACTCTTGTGGGGTGCGTTGTTACATCTAGATATGACCGAATTGGCATTTTCCGCGCCTTATTACGGGGTGGTTTTCATCCTTGCCATGACGATCCCCGCATTTGGTATCCTGCCAAAGTTCGCGGACAGTGCTTGGGTGACACAAAACTCAGTGACCAAAGTTTCGTCTCAGTACCCGACCATTCTGACAGTGTGTACGGGGCTGGCCGTAACCGCATTAACATTTATGTTTGCACGCGAAGGCTTGTTGCATTGGCAAATTGCAACGTTGACCCTGCTGGGCCTAACAGCCATCGCAATATTGTTGTGCCGCAAGGCCCAAAATTTGGATCAACTTGCAGCCATTTTTGGCTTTGGCTTAATCGCCACACTTGGGTTGGTTGTTTGGGCGCTGTTTAATTACAGATTTGGCGACGGCGGCGCTGTGCGGTCCGTGGTTGCTTATTTCCCATACGCCAGCATGTCCGTACTTGGATTGGCGGCTTTGGGCGTTGGCGGTTCATTATGGCGGGCAGGGCATTCGGTACGGTCGTGGTATTGGCATATCTTGACGGTTCTATTGCCGCTGATCAGCTTTATCGCGTTTTATATTGGCTGGGCGCACAGCGCTGTACGCGGCCCACTCTTCTGGAAGGGCGCGGCGGTTGCGCTGGCGATCTATTTTACTGTTTTGGCCATTCTTATGATCAAACGGCGTGAAAAACCTGCCGCCGATATATTGGGAACAGGCGCAGTCGCTGCATGGGTGATCGCGGCCTATATTGGCATGAACAACATGGACCCATGGCTAACCGTGGCCATCGCGGGCATCGCCGCATTGGCGTACTTGGCCGTCGCACGTCACCAATTTCGTTGGGTTGCGATGGCGGGTGTTTTAGTCACTGGTTTGGCTGTTTCACGCCTTGTCTTGGAACCCGGCTGGTTGTGGGCGGCAAATGCGATGTTGATCCCATTCTTAATTGCTTTTGTAGGTACGATCGCAATTTTCGCGCTATGCCTTAAGGACGCAACAATACGTAAGTTATCAATGCAAGTGGTACAGTTCGAAACCGCTGGCTTGGCGGCGTTAGCAACGTTTTTATGTGTATGGTTAGTGCGCTGGTCAGCAAATATCCAAGATTACACAATCGCGGGTATTTATGCGGCGTTATTGGCCGTTTTGGCCATTGTTCAATATTACCGCCGTGATCAATTGGATGATTTCAAAAAGCTACGAAATGTGTTCGGAAAGATCCTACTGGTGGCATCAACGGGAATGCTGGTCATTTCCCTGACTGTTTTGTCACCACTTATCCTTGGCAAAGCGACAGGTTACTTTCCATTGGACAGCATTGTGTTGGCCTATGGTTTGCCCGCCATTGTTTTGTTTGCAACGGTCTATTTCAAACAGTTACCTATGGTGATTTCGAAAACGAAAACACTGGCGCTGGTCGCATCGTTAATCAGCTTTGTGGCAATGCTAGAGATCAGAAGGTTTTTCCACGGGACTGTCATGAATGTCGATCACGGTGTTTTCCAAGGCGAGATGTATGCATATACGTTCGCCTTGTTGTTTGTAACCGTGGCGGTCTTTGTGACTTCAGTAAAGAAAAACAGCCTGATGTTGCGCCGTATCGGCTTGGCCTTGGCGGCCGCGACTGCATTCAAGGTATTCTTGTTTGATATTTCGGAATTACGCGGTCTTGGGCGTGCGACATCATTTATTGGGCTTGGCCTGACATTGGCGGGTCTTGGTTGGTTGCATCAAACCTATGCAATCAAAGACGAAGAAGACATTCGTTAAAACGAGAAAAGCCCCAAAAGGGGCTTTTCATTACAATGTGATTTTCAGGTGAAAATCGGATTTGGATATTTTCACAAAGTAAAAACGTTAGCCGAACACTTTGGTCAGTGCATTGTCGATAGCGCCAACGATGATATCCGTATCTTCTTTGGTAAGGATCAAAGCAGGTGATAAGCACAATGTGTTGTTAAAGCCTGGAACCGAACGATTGGTTGCACCAATGATCACACCATTTGCCATACAATCGCCGACAACAGCTTGGACCAGTTTTTCGTCCGCTGGCTCTTTTGTTTCACGATCTTGAACCAGTTCAACACCAAGGAACAAACCTTTGCCGCGCACATCACCAATAACAGAGTGTTTCGCTTTCAGATCTTCTAGGGCACTTAGGCAGTATTCACCCATCTTCTGACAGTTTTCCAGTAGACCTTCTTCTTCGATGATCTTCATGTTTTCGATCGCCGCCGCAGGGCCACCTGTGCAGCCGCCAAATGTTGAAATATCGCGGAAGTAGCTCATTGGGTCAGATGGATCTTCTTTGAATTTATCAAAGACCGCTTCTGTTGTGACGGTACATGAAATCGCCGCGTAGCCTGATGCAACGCCCTTAGCCATTGTTACGAAATCTGGCTGGATGTCGAAATGTTGGTACCCAAACCAAGTGCCTGTGCGACCCAAACCACAAACAACTTCGTCGATGTGCAATAGGATTTCATATTTCTTACAAAGGGCTTGGATGCCTTCCAAGTATCCCTCTGGCGGTATAATAACGCCACCACCAGCGGTGATTGGCTCTAAACACATCAGACCAATTGTTTCGGGGCCTTCGCTTAGGATGACCTCTTCTGTGGCGCGCAGGCATGCGGCACCGTAATCGGCCTCTCCGTATTGATCACGGTATTCAAGACAATGTGGGATTTCAACGAAACCAGGCGTGTAAGGTCCGTATTGCGCTTTACGTTGTTCTTGGCCTGTTGCCGACAAGGCAGTGATGGTTGTGCCGTGGTAATCGCGATTACGGTACAAGATTTTGTTTTTCTTACCATCGTAGTGGCTATGGCTGATCTGGCGAACCATTTTAAAGACTTTTTCATTCGCTTCAGAACCAGAGTTTGAATAATAAACGCGGCTCATACCGGGCATTTTGTCGATCAACATATCCGCATAAATCGCCGCTGGGATTGAACCCGCAGATTGTGCGAAGTAGTTCATTTTGACCAATTGATCGCGAACAGCATCGGCAATGCGCTCACGGCCATAGCCAACGTTTACTGTCCATACACCACCAGAAACAGCATCAAGATGCTCTTTACCGTTTTGGTCCCAAACGCGCATGCCTTTACCTTCGACGATGATACGTGGGTCAACTTGGCTTTCGTACTGTTTGTGCTGACTTAAATGATGCCAGACGTTTTTGCGGTCTGCTTCGACGATCTCTTGGATGTCGTTTGTTGTTGCGTAATCCATGTAGGCACACTCCTTTTGCGTTTATCTGCCTCAGCGTTGCAAAAAATGAGAATGTGGGCGCAGATTTTTCCGACGCAATTTGTCGCTTTCGCACAATTACAGGAAATTGGGTGAGTTATGAATGTGGTGCATGGTATGTGTATGCAAAGTGTACAGGTTGTGCACCGGCTGAATGCACAAAAAAGGGCGCATGTTGCCACGCGCCCTTTCTAAAATATTTATGTCGAAGATTACTCTTCTGTTGCTTCTTCAGCTTTTTCTTTTTTCTCGGGTTTGAACAGCTCATTGCC
>JGI20152J14361_10002131_pt1 | contig 12069 bp, 9 predicted proteins | sample COG_02_FD_14361 | JGI IMG/M metagenome (IMG submission 14361)
CTACGCCGATTTAGTGCCGAAGACTTCGGTACGTTTGATAACCATTCCCGTGGTTTCAATACCTGCGCCGAAAGCCGATGTTGCATTAGTTGACAAGATCACCTTTGGTTTGCTTGCTGACGACGAGCCAGCAGTTCTCGGCGTGGTTAGGCCTGCGACAATAAAAATGAACATTGAATTCGGCGACAAGGGTATCGACCAAATCGCTGCAAAAGCCTACTAAGTAAGGAGATTTTCTCTAGTGGATGCTGTTAGATCCTTATATTGGCACCAAGGTTTGTTTCTGCAACCTCAGCATTTTCAACAGCTGCAATTACAAGTTGATTCTGCCGCAAACGCTTATTCAGGTGCGAGAACGGGCGTATACACCGGTATCTCTAATCTACAAATTGATGAAGCTGCCTTAAAAGGCGGCCTGTTCAAGATAGATGCCATGGATTGCGTACTTTCCGATGGCACCTTGTTGCGTTTTCCTGGTAATTGTTCACTGTCACCGCTTTCACTGACCGGGCTCGATCCTGATGACTCAGGCGCGTATGAAATATTTCTCGGTCTCGCGCCACTAGGAAAAGCGACGAACAATCTTGTCTCAAAACGATAAAGGTAGCAAAAAGCGCTTTCTATTGAATGACACCGATGTCGTACCTGATATGTTTGATCATCATGAGTCCATAGACATTGCAACGCTCAACTATGACGTTCAGTTATTAGTCGGCCGAGAAGCGCTGGCGGATCAAGGTTTCGTTATTGAAAAAATTGCCGAGATCATGGCTGATGGAACCGGCTACAGCTTGTCTAAAACCTTTATTGGCAACATCAACACTATTCAGTGCTCACCCTTGTTGATGAGTGCAATAAAGACGACAAGACAAAGTCTCATTGCCCGATATGAGCAGTTGGAAAGTTTTAGCTCCCTTGCCGGCGGGCACACCAGCGAACTATCAGCTAGTACCGTTTCGAACATGATGGCGTTAAGTGTTATTGCCGCTTACGTGCCTACTTTTAGTCATTTTGCCGATGTGCCTAACACGTCGCCTCAGCAGCTCTACCTTTCGCTGCGCCAATTAGTCGCACAATTAAGTGCCTTCTCCAAGCGTGTGTCATTGGTGGGCGATACAGGTGACACCAGTACTAGTTTGCTGGCTTATCAGCCAAACAATTTGGGAGACTGTTTTCAGCGGGCTTTTAAGCTCGTCAACGTTTTACTTGACGAATTGACGATAGCCCCGGAGTTGCTGATCGAACTTGCTGTGCAGGGTGATGGTAAGTATGTAAACGCGCTAACCAATGATTTCATTGAGTCGAGTAATCGGGTTTATATACGCTTGAGAACGAGTGAAGATATAGATAGTAAGGTAGATGAGATTCTGCAATACGCTAAATTAGGCGCCGATTTACAGGTCGATATCTACATGAAGCGATCGTTGCCGGGCGTGAAATTAGATTATTTGGCTCGCAAGCCACTTGGCGTTGCAAGCACGCCCAATAGCTATTATTTCGCCCTAGATAGACATAGTTTCGAATGGCAGAAGGTGGCTGATTCAACTCGGATTGGTTTTGTATGGGCTGGTGCGCCTGACGATTTAACGGTAGAAATTATTGCAGTTAAGGGTTGATAGTCATGAATATGTTAAGTGCGTTTATCCCTGTTTTTGATTTATTAAATGCCTTGTTGCCAAAACTCGAGGACGGTACGGCCGAAGATTTTGAGCCTACTAGTCAACAATTTCTTGATGCTTTGTTCAACGCGCACAAGATTCTTTTCGATCAAGGCCATCTGCCGGTAAATATCAACAATGCTGTCTTTGCTATCTGCAGTCTGGTCGATGAGCGAGTATTGGAGTCTCAATGGCAGCATCGTGCCGAATGGCAAAAAACGCCTTTGCAAATGCGTTTGTATAATACCAATCGCGCGGGTAGCGAGTTTTTTGTCCGGCTCGATAGCCTTAATGAATCTTCTCCTGAGCAACAAGAGGTTCGGGAAATTTATTTGTACTGTCTCAAGCAAGAATTCAGCGGCTGTTATTTTGAAGTGGGTGAGAAGAGCCGTCTGGATGAGATCATACAAGCCAATTATCTGTTGTTGAGCCGGGCAATCTCTTTACAGTTGTTTGATCCGGTTGTGGAGAGTCAGATTGTCGATGTATACGCGGAGAATCAACTGGAGAGGTTTAAGGAAAGTGCCAAATTGTGGGCGCCAGTAGTTGCTGTGATAGGGACCTTCTTGTTCTTACGAGCAGAAATATTCACGACAATATCAGAGACTTTTAGCGGTACGTAACTTGCGAATTAAACCATGAAGAAAGTATTAAAATTTCTCCTCGTCGTGCTCATTTGGACCGTTGTTCTTGGCGTCTGCGTGACCGCGGCAGTGTTGCTCGATTATCCGATGCAGACGGGTGCTTGGGTCTTCGCGATAATTTTTGGCAGCTGGTACGGGATCAAGATTCTGGTCTATTTGGTGAAGCGGTGGCGGGCCAAGCGACGTGTGCAGAAGCTGATCAATGTTGATGTGCCAGAAACAGAACAAAAAAACTTCAGGATTTATCAGTACTTAGCGCCGCGGGATGTGGATAAGCATATTGCGCGTGTTATTAATCGATTAGCTAAAAGTGATATCTCGCGTGTCGGTGCGGCGGAAGACTTACTGCAGTGGACGATGCACCTCAAGTTCGATAACGCCCATAGTGATTGGATAGAGGCATCCCCTGCGAATCGGCCGAAGATCATTGAGCCAGCTTTTAGTGAGTTTGATCATATTGAATGGCGCGTGTTCAATCAGTTCGTGATGTTAGATGTAGACGCTTATCTGCTCCAAGAAGGCAATCCCTCGGCCAAAAATGAATGGATCGAACTGCTCAACGGCCTGTCTTACAGCAAGAAACGCAAGGCGCTGGATGGACTGATGGTCTCACTCCATATCGATCAACTACAGAGCGAAAGTGAGCAAAGCCGGATTGCTGATCGAATCCGTATAGCTTACGAGAATATCAAGGAATATTGTGGTGTAGAGGTACCGATTAGCCTTGTATTGTTGGGTCTTGAGGACCTGAAAGGCATCGAGACTTGGACCGGCGGTCTGGAAGACGAAATGCGCCGCAAAATACTCGGCAAGGTTAACAGTAACAATGTGCCAGCCGCTCAAATTATCGAAAACTGTTTTGACGATTTGCAGGATGTATTGAAACAAGGTTCGCTCGCGTATCTGATGGCCAACGGCTATAACCGACATGCAGCGGGTGTGGCTCACCATGCTAACAACATAAAGCAGGCTTTGGCTCAGGTTGTGGCGCGAACATTTAGCGTGAACAATTTTCAGCGGTCGCCAACATTTGCTGGCTTGTTTTTTGTCGTAAGCAGAGATGGCACGTCAATGTTCGTGGAAGATCTGCTGGAAGGCAGTGCGCTAGTCTGGCGCAGTGCTGAAGTAACACGGCAAGCGACTGTCTCTGATAATATTAAACGCGTAAATTTGGCGGCCTATTATGCCGGCAGCGCCCTGCTGGTCGTACTGCTCATCATGGTGTATTCCGCCGGTCACTCGGTCATAGAGAAAAGTGTCAATGACTATCAGAAGGCGTTATTGACTAGCAACGATGGACTCGAAGTTGTCAATAAATTGCAAGCCCGGTACGAATACGTGTTAGCTCTGCAAAATATCAATATGGCACATTGGTTTCCCATCGCTGATGATCCCTTGAAGTTAAGCTACAACCGTGCCAAATATATGAAAGATCTAAACGAGCTATTACTGCGGCCCATGGATGAGAGCTTTAGCAAGAAACTTGGCAGTGTTGATCCTGCAGATCTGGATGCCAAGGTCGATTATTTAAATATTCTCGTCAGACGGATTAATCTGCTTGATGCCGTCATTAATGGGACGTCGATGGCGAACTTGAGTGAGATGCCGCAGCCTTACGATAGCGCCTATTTAGATACGCTGCCTAAAAATGTTTTGGACGAGATCAATACGTTAGTACTGCATGGCTTTGAGCTTGGAAGACAGGACAGCAGTGGCGCAACACGTAGCGAATGGCTGAACAAAAAGGCAGCGTATAAACAACAGCTGTCCACCTTGGTTCTAAACTCCGATGTTTCGATGGACTGGTTAATCACCTGGGCTAATAACAACAAACTAGCCAAAGATGTTAAACGGACTGATTATTGGCAGCCGACTTCAGGAAAGAGTCAGAGTCTAGTGGCCGTAGATCGGGCCTATACCTTGGGCGGTAAGGACCTGATTGATAAGTTTATCGCTCAATTGTCGACTGCGCTTGATCAGGATGACGTGTTCGTCGCCGAGTATGTGCCGCGCTTCTATGCCCGGTACCAGCAGAACTATATTGCCAGTTGGGGCGCATTCCTGAATGGTTTCAATGAAGGCGCGGATCAACTCCAGAGTCGTGACGAGTGGTTGGGTGTGCTTAACAACTTGGCTACGGGTCGCAATATATTCTTCAACTTGCTNAACGACGTTGACTATCAGCTAGCGCCTTATGCTGATGTTGAAATCAAACCCGACTGGTTTGAGTTTATTCTTTATTATCAGAATATGCTGGCGCTTGGCGAGGATAAAGTACAGAGCAATTCCAAGAAAAACGGTGTTCTGACGAAGCTGGCTTTGAAAATGGTGGGCGCCACAGGATCAGTCGGCAAAGCCATAGCGACTTCGGCTAAGAGTGGATTAAAAACCCAAAAGAAACTGGATAAAGCCAGCGGCGATGGCCCAGGACCTTCTGAACGTGAACTGAATCTGCAAGATGCCGCTAAAGAATTAGATAACTATAAAGCTCTATTGGCAGACGTGGTTTTCGAAATTGAGCGACGCAGCGCCTCTTACGCCAACATTAAAGGCGAATTTGATAATCCCGATAATCCTGGTGCAGCGGGTACTAAGCTAGCTGCCGTGCAGTCGAGTATCAGTCAACTTCAAGCACTGATTGGCAAGGTTGGCACCTCTACGGCACCATTCTGGAATGTTTATATGGGTTCTGTGCTGGTAGCTGAAAAGTTTATGATGCGGGAAACCGCCTGTTATATAGATGGTCAGTGGCAGGAAAACTACCTCTATGAGCTTACCGGTGTGCCAGACTACAAACTGAGCGAGTTTGCCTATAGTGAAACTGGCTTGTTGTGGAAGTTTACTGACGAACACCTAGCACCGTTTCTGAATAAGCGCCTGAACGCAGGATACGGCTTTAAGCGCATCAATGGCCATAATGTGCCGCTTACCGCGGGTCTTCTCGATTATCTGGCGCGGGCCAAAGACGAAGGTCAACGGCAAAAGTTCCAGACATTCGACCTGGATGTGACGGCGATGCCCACCAGCCTAAATAAAAATGCGCTGCTGTTTGTCTCTGAAACTGAGTTGACGTTACAGTGTGAAGCCGGCGAGCAATCGCTGATTAACAGCAATTTCATTCTGGACAAACGTTTCATATGGGATCCCAGCTGTGGCCAAACGTCATTGCGGTTCACTATCGGTAATCGAGTGATTGAAAAGAAGTATGCGGGGCCAACAGGCCTGACTCAATTCCTTAAAGACTTTGAGACAGGCGAGCANATCTTCGATATTGAAGAGTTCCCTGAGTACTTCTACNTGCTGAAACAGTTTGAAATACGCAGGATTCAAGTTAACTTTCAGTTAGAGGGTGGTAAACGTCTACTGGCTGCACTAGACCAGCAGCCCCCCAAACCGCCCGCGAATATAGCGCTCTGCTGGAACTGATGTGGATGCCTTAATTCAGGACACGATTAGTATCTTGCCACAAGAAGCCGGCGTGCTCCCCTTTACTTGTCTGGTGTTGGCGCCGCTGCTACCAGCAGCCCAGCTAGATGGGTTATCGCAGCCAATATCGATTACGGTAGACAATTTCGATCAGGCCATGACGAAGTTGAAACCCAGACTGTCCTTTGATTTCGAAAACGAATTTCTGTGTGACATTTTTGGCGTTGCTCGGCAGCCAGTCAATGTTGATTATAGTATCACCTGTCGCGCCGACTTTTCGCCACGGCACGTTATCGAGCGAGATGATCGTTTGAGGGCGTTGAGTCAACTGATCAACTCCCTGGCCGAACGTCTGCAGCTAAATACCGACTACTATGCTGTCGAGGACCTGAACCCTCAGGGACTTAAAGTAGACGAGCTTGATACCGATCAAGCTTCTAGAGAGAGTCTCGAGCTCTTGGTGTGCGAGCTACAGGATCAGTTGTCGGTGGTGTTGGATCAGATATTACACAATCCNGCNTGGCAGCAAATTGAATCCGCATGGCGCGGCCTTTACTGGCTATGTGAAAGCAATGAGGGGTTGAAAAACTGTANAATCGAGTTTTTGCCCGTCAGTCGAGAGTTATTGTGGGAAGATCTTAACGCCGTTTCCAGCGTTGAAGATTCGCACCTGTATGAAATGCTCTATACCCAGAGTTACGGACAGTTTGGTGGCGTCCCTTATGGCGCATTGATGCTAGATGACTACTTTTCGGGCTCAGGNCATGACTTGGTGCTACTCAGACAATTGTCACAGATAGCGCTGCTGGCACACGTGCCATTGGTAACGGGTACCGCTCCCACGATGCTTGGCGTTGATAGCTTTCGTGAACTTGCCGGAGCCGATGGACTGGCTGAATTGCATCGCGGTGCGAGATACATTAAATGGCGGAGTTTTCTTGCGACCACCGAAGCCAGCTACCTGGCGCTGACATTGCCACGAATACGCATACGAGGCGCTTACAGCCAAACTGCTGCGCCAGCGCAAGCCGACCATTCGATGCCTTGGTTCGACGAATATATCGCAGATGATAACGAACATTGCCTCTGGTTAAATGCTTGCTATCCGTTCGTGATCAATCTGATGGAAAGTTTTTCCAAGCATGGTTTCTGTTCCGCTATCGCCGGCGTCGGCCATGGTGATATTGACTGCTCGACATTTGCGAGCCTTGATGAAAACCTTCCTGTCGAATATGTGTTGTCGGAGTCGAAGGAAGCTGACCTCATTACGCTGGGTTTTAACCCCATTGGTACTCGTCACCACGCGCATCGGTTAGTGTTTCAAACAGCAAATTCGGTACGCTGGGGTATTGTTAATCTTGAACATCGGCAACAAACCGTTGACTCACTTGCCAGTGCGAAATTTCAGTATCTGCTGATTGTCTTACGGGTCATACATTGTATCAAAATCATTTTCAGAGACAGTATAGGCACATTCGAAAACGCTTCCTCAATTGAAAATCTGTTGAATCGCTGGGTTCGGCAATACGTGTCGGACGTAGAATCACCCTCACAAACACTAAGGTCTAAACGGCCTTTGCGCGATGCTCGCATCAATGTCTTGGTTGGTAAGGAGCCGGGTTGGTATGACATTTCTCTATCGCTGCAACCTCATTTGAAATATATGGGTGAAGGCGTTGAAATTGCCGTTCATGTCCCCGTGCATGAGGCGGTTGCCTAATGGATTTTTCAGGCTATATGAGAATTGAAGGTGAGAACCAGGGGGCTATCGAAGGTTCATCTTTGCGTAGAGGTCGACGTGGATTAGTGAACATACATGGCTTTAAGCATGGGGTGAATCAGTTCTCACAGAGTCGCAATAATTTAAATAATGGTCCGGTTGTCCACCAGCCTGTGGCCATCAGCAAGGAAGTTGACAAAAGCACGCCCCATCTTTATCAGGCCCTAGTGACAAAAGAAAATCTAACCATTGATTTGGAATGGTTCCGCTTCGATACGCGGGGTGAAGAGCAGCTGTATTACAAAATCCATGTCGTAGGAGCGTACATTACGCAGCTCGAACAATGGATGCCGGAAGTCAAAAGCGTTGAGGTTGAGCACCAACGTTTGATGGAGACCGTTTCGGTCTTTTACGATGAGATTAGCTGGCACTGGGGCCCGGATGGCGACACTGCTTTTACTACGACTTGGCGCGGAGAAGCATAGTGTTGCGAATAACTGAGCGGCTCAACCGATTGTCGTCGAAGCAGCATGAAGACGATCGAAGAGGTGTAAGCGACACTAAAGTGATTGAGTCGCTGGCAGGATTTATCAAGAAATTACTCAATACCCGGGTTAATACCGTGTCTATGGACGTTGGCTTCGGCATACCTGAAATCGACTTGAGCAGTGGTTTGGTTGATGAAGACGACAGGCGAGCGTTGCTTGGATTAATAGAAAAATTGATAAAAACTTATGACAAACGGGTCAAGTCGATCGCGGGTTCGCTGACCGAAGTTAACAACATCATCGTCGTCATGGCTTTTCGCCTGCAAATTGAGACTCGTGAAGGGTTGAATTTTCGCTTGAATGGCAGGCTTCGGGCAGACAATACATTTGAAGTTGAATCTAAATGACATCCTTAAGTGAACTGTATCAACAAGAGCTGCGCCTGCTGAAAGAGTCAGCGAAGGTCTTCAGTGACGAATATCCAACCCTTACCGCGAATTTGGTGCGAGAGAGTGCCGATCCCGACATCGACATGATATTGAAGGGCGTGGCCTATCTGACGGCCCAGCTACGTAAGGAAATTTCTGATGAATTCCCCATAGCGCTGCAAGCCTTATCTCAAGTTTTGACGCCAACGCTGATGCAGCCACTGCCGGCGACAACGATTCTCGACTTCATGCCCAAGGCAAACCTGATAACGCCTTTCAAGCTAGCGGCTGGCACTGCATTTGATTCGGTCTCGCTGGCTAGCGATAGCCTTGGTCAACCTGTTCACTGTCGATTTTGTACTGTTTGGGACGTCACCGTTTTGCCGATCGCTATTCGATCCGTAGGGGTGAATAGTACGGAAGAGACCTTGCAGGCAACCAAACCAAACTATTGCAACTTAAGATGGATTTTGATGCGTCACGCAATGACGTGGCGAATTACGAATTTGAAAGTCTTAGGTTGTATTTCGACATGCCCATTGCCGAGAGTGCTGCTTGGGTTAGCTTGTTGAAAAACTCCCTGGTAAGCCTGAATGTTACCGATGCAAGTGGGACGAGAAATATCTTTTCGCCTAAGGTGCGTTTAACCGGCTATTTCCTTGGCGAAAATGAGCCTCAAGGCCCGAGTAGTCTAAGTACTCATCAGTTACTCCAAGACTACTACGTGAGTACCGAAAAATATTTGTTTTTCGATATTGATCTCAGTGGTTGGACCGAGCGTTCGGGCGAAGCCTTTACGTTAGAGTTTAAGCTTTCAACAGCCGAATTGGTCGGTTCCTGAGCTGACAGAGTCAGCGGTACAATTGTTTGCTACCCCAGCAGTGAATCGATTTTCAGCCTACGCTGAAACGAAAAAAATTAGCGGACCTGAAGCGGACATCACGCTTGAGGCTTATGAACGAAGTCTTTCTGGCGATCATGGGCTGGAGATTATAGACGTCGAGGAAGTCGAATCGATACAAAAAGGTCGGCCCGAAAATCTGCGCTATCAAAACTTACTGAGTCCAGACTCAGTTTCTACCAACATAGCAGGATACAATTTCTTTCGTAAGCCTGGCGCGCAGGATGGTCAAACTGTGCCGTGGCTTGGTTTATATAATGGGCAGAGCGTAGACTTGCGAGAAGAGGTGTTGCGAATTCGTGTCGCTTGTTGTAACGGCGAGTTGGCTAGCCAGATCGCGCCGGGGGACATCAAGCGCCCGACGAGTGGTTCGCCTGAATTGGTCAGTTTCACCAACCTGACCGCCGCGACGCAGTTCCAGTCTGCGTCAGTGGTCACCCAAAGTGCATGGCAAGTCGTGTCTGATCAAGCCCTGAGCATGTCTTCAATCGATGATGCGGCGAAACTAAAACGACTGCTGATGCACCATATTCCTGCGGGGCTGGTGAAATCGGCCAGACAAAAGTCTAACATTCATGCTATCAGCGCTATTGAAATATTTAAGGTTGTTTCGACTGAGAAAATTAGTCGCGGACGCCCACTGTTGGGTAGCGAATATCGCGTTGTGATGAATGGTGAAAGTTTTGCCAGCGCTGGCGAGTTGTTTATGTTCAGCGCGTTACTTGATCAACTGTTCGCTTTGCAAAATGTCGTGAACAGTTTTAGTCAACTGGTCGTTATCGACAGCAGAACTGGGGAGGAAGCGGAATGGCCAGTGAGACTAGGCACAACCGAGATTCTGTAGAGCAGTCTCTAATTGAGAATGCCGCCCGATATAGCCTTGTTGAAGCTTATCGTGTTCTGTGCCTGATCGTCGCAGAAAATGGTATGGATCCATTGCATTATATTCGCCTGCGTCCAGTGTTAGGTATGGGGTTGCCGCGTTCCGAAGTGCAATCGATTGAAAGAGTGATGCTTGGTAATGGCCTTAATGTTTACCAAATCAATGTCAACCTTGCTGGTTTGTACGGACAGCAATCCGTTCTGCCAAACTTCATTACAGAAGAGATTGTACGCGCCTCGTATCAAGACGAGCATGGTGGACGCTTCTTCTTAGACCTCATTCATCAACGTCTTTACCAACTCGTATACAAGGCGCGGGTGGCAAATCTGCCCTATGCCTCGGCAGATAGCGTGACTAATATGCAGCAAATGATGCTGTCTATGATTGGTCTCAGGGGTGCAAGTTGGATTGAGGATTTTGTCGATCCGGCTTTTATTTTGCGCAATATTAATGTGTTTCGACTTCAGCGCAGAACGAGTGCTGGTCTTATCCAACTGCTGGCGAATTTGTTTAAGCGGTCCACGGTCAGTGTTGAAGAATGCTGCGAACGGGCTTTCACGTTGCCTGAAAGTCAACGCTGCTTTATTGGTAGGCAAGGTAATGAGCTTGGTAATAACGGCATTGTCGGCAGCAAAATATCGGAATACCAAGGCAGAATTGTGGTCAAAATCAGCGGCATCAGCGCCGAGCAATACCGTCAATGGGCCTTGGATGAGCGCTATTGGCGCTCGCTAAAAACAATGATCCAATATTTCCTTGACCAACCGCTGGTCGTTGAATTGCAATTCAATATATTGCAATCGGAAGGCTTCAAGTTGGTATTTGGCAAGCATAATCAAAATCAGTTAGGTCGTAGTGCATGGTTATTGCATGATCAAGCAAGTGAATCAATAGATGCGAGGGTGAGGGTTCTGTAATGAGCCAACAACAGCATGCTGATTGCTACGCCGATGTTTAACGACGTTGCTCGTGGTGACGTTAGCCCCAAGCGGACGCCAAGTCAGCTGAATATTTGGGTCATGAAATAGTACAGATTGAAGCAGGGCTCGAAAATGAAATTTTCATTCGCAGTAAAACTCGGATTATTGTTGGTTACAGTGATTACCACGCTGACGGGCGCTATCTTGTTCAATTCTTACAGCTACTCGAAAAATGTCACGTATGACGACTTTAAGGCCAGTATCAGCGCGGTGACAAATACAGGCGCGTTCGTTTTCAATGAAGAGGCTCGAGATGTAATCGAGTCTCTTAAGCAACGATTGAACCAGAGTCTAGCTGGAGAGAGCAATATTGAGCTTAATGACTGGGTCAAGACTTTAAAATCTCACGATGTTAAGCCCGCGTTAAGTGCTGCTACCTCCAATCAACTCCAAGATAGCCTAGAGTTTCAGACGTTGGTGCAATTGCTACGACGGGTAAAAGCGGGTGGTGGGAAAGTTGTAGCGCCGCTTAGATTGCTAGATCAGAGCGACGCGGGCAGGCAGTGCTCAGCTGGCCATAATAACCCCAAAGTGCCGGTGGGTAGCGGGTTCGTAGCACGCCGGGTCTATCTGTCTGTACCGATTCCAGGCGTTGATCCCTCCGAGGCGGTCATGTTGCTGGCTAATTCTAATTATGAGTCGGAGATGGGTGGTGACGCAAAGTATCCCATTGGTGATACCTATCGGCCGAAAGCGAGGTTCAGCAGTGCCTTCAGGGATGGCGAGTTGAGTATCTCTAACTGGTATGTAGATGAATTCGATCCGTGTATTAAGATTATGACCGCGGCAATACCGATTAAAAACGAGGATGGCAAAGTGATAGCGGTGCTGGGTGCGGATTATCCTATATTGGAGTTTGAGCAACGTGTAAATGAGCTAGAGGCCGACAGTTGGAATCTGTTTGGGATTGCCGCGGCGATCGCGTTTATCTTTACCTTAGT
>JGI20152J14361_10002132_pt1 | contig 12067 bp, 10 predicted proteins | sample COG_02_FD_14361 | JGI IMG/M metagenome (IMG submission 14361)
TACTGCTGCCATACCACAAGATAACCGTTCTTGCCCTATGGTAACTTTTGCTATCATCTGGTGGCCGCCACAAAAATGCTGAGCGTAGGTTATTCCTGTATTACTAATAAGTAACAGAAGGGTTAACAGTATAGATGTAAGTTGTTTCACAATTGTAAAATTACATAATTAGCAAACCAGAGGTTATAAAATCTAGTTAATTTCTTTGTCTATCCTACCACATTTAAGCATTTTATCTCCAAAATACGGGTTTCTGATTTCTTTAGAATTACTGAGCCAATAGGCTCCTGTATTGTTAAAAGCCATGGGGCAATACTGTTTAAAAAAAGAACCTGTGGCCACATTATCTTCCAGTAATTTCTCTACACCGGCAGTTACTACAACAAATTTTTCACGTTGCAGGTGTATATCACTTGAAGTTGACATCTGCTCTAAGGCAGTAATTGTAGTTTTCTGGGCGTCCATTGAATCAATAACATCTTTTAGCATTAAAGAAGCCTTTGAGCTAAGACCAGCATCTGTATTTACTAATGAATTTTTTAATTCATTGTAGTAATAAAAAACCTTAGTGGCTTGTTTTGTTTTAAAAGTCACTTCCTGAATCTCTCCTGTTGTTATCTGCTGAGATGCAACTGGAGTAATTTTCAGGGCTGGTTGATCTGTTTTTGTTTCATTTTTACAAGAGAAAAGAAAAATTGATAACCCAATGTATAAAGAATGTAATGCGCGTTTCATGTTTGTAATTTAGACAACAAATGTACACAAAAACAAAAAAGCAAACCAAGGTGAGAAAAAACAAGAAAAGAAATTGGAGGGTATACCAACTTTAAAATATTTTTGCTTAAAAATTACCACCATGATTTTAAAAATTTTAAAACCCAAGCTTACTGTTATCATAGAGGATTCTTCCACAGGGGTTGACCAAAGATTACAAGATATTTGCAATCTGCTTACCCAAGAGGTATCTTATTATGATTGGGTGGGTTTTTATTTTGCAAATCATGCCACAAAAACACTCCATTTAAAAGCTTATTGTGGGGCACCCACAGAGCATACCGTTATTGAGTTTGGAAAAGGTATCTGTGGCCAGGTTGCCATAAGCAATAAAAACTTTGTGGTGCCAGATGTAAAGGCGCAAGACAATTACATTGCGTGTAGCATTTCAGTAAAAGCAGAAATTGTAATACCGTTATTTAAAAATGGTGTTAATATTGGTCAAATAGACATAGACTCAAACACTCCAGATCCCTTCACAAAAGAAGATGAAAAATTTCTAANCTGGCTCAATGAAAAGGTAGCAACTATTTTGTAACCTTACATTCCAGTTCTAATGGCCTCAACAGGATCTAATTTAGAGGCAGAAATGGCAGGTAGTATACCAGAAATTAAACCTATTGCCGCAGAAACACCCGTTCCAATAATCATGTTTTTAACCGAGAGGACAAACTCAAAATCTCCTGCAATTGAAGAAGCTATAAGAGAGACAAAATAAACCAAAACTAGCCCTATAACACCACCAATTAGAGCAAGAATTACGGCTTCAAATAAAAATTGAAATAATATAAATTTATTTTTTGCACCAAGAGATTTTTGAATTCCAATCAAATTGGTACGCTCCTTCACACTCACAAACATGATGTTTGCAATTCCAAAGCCCCCAACAAGTAAAGAGAAGAAACTTATAAAAAGTCCAACTAGGTTTAAAGTACCTATGATATCATCTATTACATCTGCAAACCCTTGTAATTGATTCACGAAAAAATTGTCTACCTCATCTGGCCTTATACCCCTTTTAATCCTCAGGCGCTGCTTTAGTAGTGCAATAAACTCATCATTATCNATACCCTTTTCTGGTTTGATAACAATAAAAGGTAATACCCTTCTGTTGTTTTCTCCATAAATTCTTCTAATTACATTAGAGGGTATGAATATAGAAGTGTCTTTAGAATTTCCAAAGAGAGGGCTACCTTGTTTTTCCAGTACACCAATAACAATAAATTTCATTCCGTATAGGCGTATTTTTTTTCCTAGAGCATAGGCACTATTATCAAATAACGATGCTGCAATCTCATCACCCAAAACTATTACTGGTGTTCCACTGTTGGACTCTGCTTCATTAAAAAACCTTCCCTGAGCCAATTGTAGAGATTCAATATCATAATAACCTTCTGTAACTGCCCCAACCTCAACATTACTCACTGTATTATCTTCAAACTTAACTGTTGTTGGGGCAACATTTAGGGTAAATGAGGCGGCCTTTAAATTTGGAACGGCGTCCATTAAAAGTTTGTATTCTTCAAAACTTACATCTGGAAACTGTTCTCTTTTCCAACGAGGTATCTCTGTGGGGCCAAAAGAAAATCTTGCCAAGAAGATAGTAGAGTTATCCAAAGAGCTAATACTTCCTTCAATTTCATTTTTTAAAGAATCTACCGCAGCTAGCACTGCAATAATTGAAAAGATCCCGATGGTAACTCCAAGCAAGGATAAAAAGGTTCTCAATTTATTGTTCACAAGGGCACCTACAGCAAAAAATAAACTTTCTTTAAGGACCCTAAGATAAATTAACATAGTAGCTTTTTTAGTGTAGTGTAAACTAGGTAAATGAGTTGTAAATCTATGCTGTTTTCATGAAAATATTTCTCGACAAAACGTATAAATTTTTAATTTTATAAAGTTATGAAATGCCTATTAACAAATCAAAAATATCATGAACATACTAAACAAAGGCATAACAGGTTCTTTTGTATAAAAATTAGTTAATCTCAACCAGAAAGTAAGTCGCAAAGTGATTAATTTTGTTACAAATAATAGGTCTTATTATGTATTTTTACGCTTATCAAACACGCTTAATTACACTTTATAAAAACTACCCTAATAATGAGTGATCTCAAAAAAATATCTTCGGCTTTAATATCAGTATTCCATAAAGACGGATTAGCCCCTATTGTGCAAAAACTAAATGATCTTGGAGTTAGTATATACTCAACCGGAGGTACCCAAAAATTTATAAATGATTTAGGTATTGATGTGATTGCCGTTGAGAGCGTTACAGACTATCCGTCCATATTGGGTGGACGTGTTAAAACGCTACACCCTAAAGTATTTGGAGGTATTTTAAACAGGCAAGAAAACCCTTCAGACAGGGAGCAAATGCAACAATACAACATCCCTCAGTTGGACGTTGTTATTGTAGATTTATACCCTTTTGAGAAAACATTATCCAGTGGGGCTACACAAGAAGATATTATAGAGAAAATTGATATCGGTGGCATCTCACTAATTCGTGCAGCTGCAAAAAATTTCAAAGACACCATTTGCGTATCTTCCATGGAAGATTACACTGAATTTCTAGATCTTATTTCAAAAAACCATGGCACTATCTCCATGGCAGCCAGAAAACATTTTGCTGCAAAAGCTTTTAATGTTTCCTCTAACTATGACACTGCAATTTTTAATTATTTTAATACCGATCAAGAAATTTCGGCGCTTAAAATTTCACAAACTAAGGGCAATGAACTACGGTACGGTGAAAACCCGCACCAAAAAGGATACTTTTTTGGGGATTTTGACCAAATGTTTGATAAACTCCACGGAAAAGAACTGAGCTACAACAATCTTTTGGATGTTGATGCAGCCGTAAATTTAATGAATGAATTTAGGGGGGAGCTACCCACATTTGCTATTTTAAAACACAATAATGCTTGTGGTTTTGCGCAAAGAGACACCCTTCACAAGGCCTATATTGACGCATTGGCAGCAGATCCTGTTTCTGCCTTCGGAGGCGTTTTAATAGCCAATACGCAAATTGATGCAGCAACAGCAAATGAAATTCATACATTGTTTTGTGAGGTTGTTATTGCACCCTCTTTTGCGGATGATGCCATTGAAATTTTAAAAGGAAAGAAAAATAGAATTTTGTTGATACAAAAACAAGTTACACTTTCAAAAACAACAGTTAGAACATGTCTCAATGGAACCTTAGTTCAAGACAGGAATACCATTACAGACACCCAAGAAGGAGTTAGTTACCCAACAAGTAAAAAACCTACCTCTCAAGAGATGAAAGATTTACTTTTTGCATCCAAAATTTGCAAGCATACCAAATCCAATACAATTGTACTGGCAAAAAATGGTCAATTATGTGCCAGTGGAACAGGACAAACCTCTCGTGTAGACGCCTTAAATCAAGCAGTTGAAAAAGCAAAAAACTTTAATTTTGATCTTCAAGGAGCTGTAATGGCAAGTGATGCCTTTTTCCCTTTTCCTGATTGTGTAGAAATTGCCCATACCGCAGGAATAACTGCTGTGATACAGCCAGGAGGCTCTATAAAAGACCAATTAAGTATTGATTTTTGTGACGCGAATAATGTTTCAATGGTATTTACAGCAACTCGTCATTTTAAGCATTAAATTTTAGTACATTTGTGTAAGAGGCTAAACAATAACGTATAATTAAAACACCACAATAACATCCATGGGATTTTTTGATTTCCTTACTGAAGAAATTGCCATAGACCTAGGTACGGCAAACACGCTTATTATTCATAATGATAAAGTAGTGGTAGATGCGCCGTCTATCGTTGCACGAGATCGTGAAACTGGCAAAATCTTAGCCGTTGGTAGAGAAGCTGCATTAATGCAAGGAAAAACTCATGAAAATATTAAAACCATTAGACCTTTAAAGGATGGTGTAATTGCAGATTTTGATGCAAGTGAGAAAATGATTAACGTTTTTATCAAAGATATCCCAGCATTAAAGAAAAAATGGATTACTCCATCACTTAGAATGGTAATATGCATACCAAGTGGTATTACAGAAGTTGAGATGCGTGCTGTAAAAGAAAGTGCAGAACGTGTAAACGGAAAAGAAGTATACCTAATTCACGAACCAATGGCTGCGGCTATTGGTATTGGAGTAGACATAATGCAACCAAAGGGAAATATGGTGGTAGATATTGGAGGTGGTACTACAGAAATTGCGGTAATAGCCCTAGGAGGTATTGTTTGTGATAAGTCTGTAAAGGTTGCCGGAGATGTTTTTACCAATGATATTGTGTATTACATGCGTACCCAACACAATTTATATGTTGTTGGAGATAGAACTGCCGAAAAAATAAAAATACAAATAGGAGCTGCCACTGAGGATCTTGAACTTCCACCAGAAGAGATGGCCGTCCAGGGTCGTGATCTACTTACAGGAAAACCAAAACAAGTGATGACTGGATACCGTGAAATTGCAAAAGCACTTGACAAATCTATCCTAAGAATCGAAGACGCTGTGATGGAAACCTTATCACAAACACCTCCAGAACTAGCTGCAGATATATACAACACTGGTATTTATCTAGCGGGCGGAGGATCAATGCTAAGAGGTCTAGACAAACGTTTATCTCAAAAAACAGACCTACCTGTATACATTGCAGAAGATCCATTGAGAGCTGTTGTGCGTGGAACAGGTATTACCCTTAAAAACCTTCCCAAATACAAAAGCGTGTTAATTGGTAAAGGATAAGAAATGGTGATACAATGATTATTTGATTTATATCAAAAATCATCTGCATTAAAAACATTCATTAAAATAGTATTTCTTGACACGATAAATTCATGCAGCAAATTATTTCATTCTTTATTAAGAACAAAAATTTTCTGTTGTTTGCCGTATTGTTTTTAATTTCCTTTATTCTAACACTTGAGTCTCATTCCTACCACAATAGCAAACTTGTAAGTTCTACAAATTTTTTTAGCGGTAAAATCTACAAAGTAAGCTCCTCTATCACAGATTATTTTGACCTCAAAGAGCAAAACAAATCCCTCCTAGAGCAAAATAGTATGCTTTTAGAATTTCAAGCAAATAGCACCAAACCTACGTCACAAAAAATATTGGATAGTACCCTATCAAGAAACTTTAGTTTTACTGATGCCATGGTCATTAACAATGTGTATGGCAAAACAAATAATCACATTACCATAGACAAAGGCCACAATGACTCTCTAGAGGTTGATATGGGTGTTATAACCTCCAAGGGTCTGGTCGGTATTGTTAACAAAACAAGTGGTAAATACGCCAGGATACAATCTGTGTTAAACACAAGAAGTCAAATTAATGCACAACTCAAAAAATCAAAACATTTTGGATTTTTAACCTGGAACACACAAAACCCTCATGTTGTACAACTCACAGAAATCCCTAAATTAGCGCCTATTGCTATTGGGGACACAATTATTACTGGAGGGAATTCTTCCATATTCCCTAAGGGTATTTTAGTGGGCAGTATTGCAAACTATACCCTAGAGAATAACGATAGTTATACCGTAGATGTAAGACTTTTTAATGACATGACTAATCTAAGCCATGTGTATGTAATTAAAAACAAAAACAAACAAGAGATTATTCAACTTCAATCCAATAACGATGCAGAATAATCAAATCTTTATAAATACAGTTCGCTTTTTTATTTTAATGCTATTGCAAGTCATTGTATTAAACCACATTAATTTGCTTGGGTATGTAAATCCATATGCATATGTAATTTTTATACTATTGTTCCCCTTTGATGGAAACAAGACACTGCTCATTTTCTTAAGTTTTTTATTAGGTCTTTGCATTGATTTGTTTTCAGATTCTGGGGGTGTTCATGCAGCCGCTTGTGTTCTTATTGGTTTTTTACGCCCTATTTTACTAAAATTTTCTTTTGGTGTGAGTTATCAATACAATGCAGTAAAATTAAATAAAGTTACTTTCAAAGAACGATTGTTATACATCATACTTATGGTGTTTATACATCATTTTATGTTATTTAGTTTAGAAGTTTTTAGCCTATCACATATTTCTTTAATACTCAAATCAACACTATTTTCTGGAATATTCAGTACACTGCTAATTTTATGCATACTACTTTTGTTTAAAAGGAAAGAAAACTAGAAACATCAAATTAATAAGCACCACTGATATATAAAATGAGAAAATTTTTATTGCTTTTTATTGTTCTTGTTACTGCCTTTGTATTTGCAGGGAGGTTGTTTTATCTGCAAATTTATGACACTTCTTTTGCAAAGCTTTCTGAGAATAATGCTGTAAAAACAGTGTATGATTTTCCACAAAGAGGCTATATATTTGACAGAAATGGCGCCTTATTGGTTCAAAATCAGCCTTCCTATGATGTAATGGTGATACCAAGAGAGGTTAAAGATCTTGATACTTTAGCTATTTGTGAATTACTTGACATATCAAAAGACAAATTTCTAAAGAAACTAGCTCGAGCAAAACGATATTCTCCTCGTTTGGCATCACCAATGGTGCCACAGCTTACTAAAGAAGAATATGCCTCTTTGTCTGAAAAAATACATAAGCATCATGGCTTTTTTATTCAAAAAAGATCACTGAGAGACTATGAGGTTTCACACTCGGCAAATGTTCTTGGATATATTAGAGAAGTAGATCAAAATATTATTGACAGAAACCCTGCCTATGAATTAGGAGAAATAATAGGGATGACTGGCATCGAAAAACAATATGAAGAAATTTTACGAGGGACAAAAGGAGTAAAATACATTCAAAAGGACAGATTTAATAGAGATATAGGTGCCTACAAAAACGGTGTTTTTGACACACTCCCAAAACGCGGAAAAGATATCACTCTCACTATTGATGCCACACTTCAGGCCTATGGAGAAAAACTATTTACCAACAAAAGAGGAGGTATTGTTGCCTTAGAACCATCATCGGGAGAGATTTTATCTCTGGTAACTGCACCCTATTATGATCCTGGATTATTGGTGGGTAGAGAACGCTCAGAAAATTTTACCAAACTTTATTATGACACCATAGCCATCCCACTTTTTGACAGAGGTCTTAAAGCAGAATACCCTCCAGGTTCTCCATTTAAAACCCTAACAGCACTTATTGCCATGCAAGAAAATGTAGTGAGACTTAATGAACAAATTGAATGTCGCGGTGGGTATTATTATGGAAAAAGAGGTCGTAAATTAGGATGCCATGAGCACAAAAGCCCAATAAATTTACAGGGAGGAATTGCCAAATCTTGTAACACCTATTTTTGTACCGTTTACAAACGTGTGATAGAAAAATATAATACCCCACAAAAGGGAATTGATAATTGGAGAAATCATTTAGTAAGTTTTGGCCTTGGAAACTACCTTGGATATGATTTACCCGTAGGCAGTAAGGGTAAAATACCCAATTCAAAAACCTATGACGCTAAATATCCAAACAACAACTGGTATGCAACAGCTACCATTTCAAATGCTATTGGCCAAGGAGAGGTGCTATTAACCCCCATACAGATGGCAAACTTTACAGCAGCCATAGCAAATAGGGGTTGGTGGGTACGCCCTCACATGATTAAAAAAATACAAGATCATGATACCATAAATAAAAAGTTTAACCGCATAAACAAAACGAGTATAGAGCCCAAGTACTTTGATCCCATTATAGAAGGCATGCATGATGTATATAGAGACGGAACAGCTTCTTTTTTAAAAATACCTGACATAGAAATTTGCGGAAAAACCGGAACTGCAGAAAACTTTAAAAAAATTGATGGCCGTGTAAAACAACTTACAGATCACTCTGTTTTTGTTGCCTTTGCTCCGAAAGACAACCCGAAAATTGCCATTGCTGTTTTTGTTGAAAACGGTTATTGGGGTGCGCGTTGGGCAGGAAGAATTGCCAGTTTAATGATAGAAAAGCACATAAAAGGTGAAATCACTAGAAAAGATATGGAGACATTTGTTTTAAACGGATCTTTGGAAGAGGAGTACAACAAACCTTATGCTGGAGGGCCCTTTAAAATCAATCAATAATGGCTGGAATAAAAAACACTTTAAAATTTGATTGGATTCTTATCCTGCTATTTTTATCTCTGGTAACTATTGGGTGGGTAAACATCTATTCTGCATCATACAGCGAATCTGGAGGTAGCTTTTTTGACTTTAGCAATATTTACACCAAGCAGCTACTTTGGATTTTTCTTAGTTTTATACTTATCGCATTTATTTTAGCCCTTGAAGCCAAGTTTTATGAACGGTTCTCAAGTATAATTTACCTGGTTTCATTACTCACACTTCTGGGGCTGTATGTGTTTGGAAACAATGTAAACGGCGCTACATCGTGGTATTTAATTGGACCAGCAAGTATACAACCTAGTGAGTTTGCCAAGGCCGCTACTGCCCTGGCTCTTGCAAAATATGCCAGTGATATCCAAACCAACATGGATGCCTTTAAAGATCAACTCAAAGCATTTCTTATTCTGGCTCTTCCTGCTATTTTTATTATTCCACAACCAGATCCGGGAAGTGCCTTAATTTATGTTGCTTTTATTTTCCCTTTGTACAGAGAGGGTCTCCATTTTGTCTATTTATTGCTTGGTTTTTTTGCCGCAGCACTTTTTGTCGGGACGTTGCTTGTAGGTGCTCCGTGGATTGGTCTTTTAGTAGGGCTAATAGCCATGGGTATCTTTCTTAAAAATAAAAAACAAAAGCAAAAGCCCTCTGGTTTTAAATATGCAACCATTGCCATTGCGTGTATTAGTTTTGCTTTTTCTGTGAGTTATATATTTAACAATGTTTTCGAACAACGACACAGAGATAGATTTAATATTGTGCTAGGAAAAGAAATAGACACCAAAGGGATTGGCTACAACACCAACCAAAGTGAAATTGCTATTGGAAGCGGTGGATGGTTTGGTAAGGGTTGGACACAAGGCACACAGACCAAAGGAAATTTTGTGCCAGAACAACATACAGACTATATATTTAGCACCGTGGGTGAAGAATGGGGTTTTATAGGTAGTCTAGGGGTGGTTATTTTATTTATCTTTTTGATAATAAGAGTCCTTGTACTGGCAGAGCAGCAAAAGAGCCAATTTGCGCGTATATATGGCTATAGTGTAGGAGCTATCCTTTTCTTTCACTTTTTTATAAATGTAGGGATGGTCACTGGGTTATTCCCTACCGTGGGTATTCCACTCCCATTCTTTAGCTACGGTGGGTCTGGACTATGGGGTTTTACTATTTTACTCTTTATTTTTGTAAGACTTGATGCCTCAAATTATTACTATACCTAAAGAGTATTAATTTTTAACATCTAGGGCATCCCTAAGGGCATTACCCACCAACATAAAAGCGGTTACTAAACTCATAATTGCTAGACCTGGAATAATTGCCAGATAAGGCTTACCCAACACAATATAGCTGTAATGATCTTTTATAATACCTCCCCAGCTAGGCATTGGAGGTTGGGCTCCAATGCCCAAAAAGCTAAGCCCACTCTCTATAAGGATTGCCCCTGCAAAATTTGCAGCGCTAATGATAATAACTGGCGCCATAATATTGGGTAGTATGTGTTTTGTGATAATTCTATAATCTGTAAAACCCAGTGCTCTGGCAGCTGTCACATACTGCTTTTGTTTTACACTCATTACCTGTCCTCTGACTACTCTTGCAACCTCAACCCACATGGTGAGCCCTACGGCTATAAAAACTTGCCAAAAACCTTTTCCAAGAGCCAATGTAATGGCAATAACCAACAAAAGAGTTGGAATAGACCATGTTACATTGATAATCCACATTATTATGGCATCTGCCTTCCCACCAAAATAACCTGCAATAGCTCCCAATGAAACACCAATTAGTAATGATATAAAAACTGCTACAAAACCAATTGCTAAAGAAATACGTATACCAATTAACATTCTACTGAGTAGATCTCTGCCGTATTTATCTGTGCCTAACAAAAATGTTTGTTCTCTGATATATTTGTTTGGAATCTGGCTTGGAGCCGCAAGATTTGGAAACTGATCAAGTGAAAATTCTTTTGTAAGTCCAGAACCATCCTCAGTATATTGTGAGATAGAAATACCATTTTCTAAAATACTGTAACTACTTATTGGTATTTCTGTAGTCGCGTTTTTACTGCCAAAGAAAAAAGTGTACAGATTCTTTTTTGGAGCCACCCCAGCAGGTAACACAAGCATGGTAACATTAAATCCTGGTGCCTTGGAATGAATAGACAAGTGCATTTGATTTGCATTTTCACTGTTATCTGGCGCCAAAGCATAAGCAAAAGTTGCCACTAGTACAGCCAATGTTAAAAAAGCAACACTTAACATTCCCCAAAAGTTTTTACAAAACTTTTGAAAGGCTAATTGTGATAATGATGTGGCTTTTTTCACAAAGTAAATGTAGCAAAACTTAAACAATTCTAAGGCAGAAAAAAACCTGCTACAATCATCAGATAATAGCAGGTTTTAGTAATGGTACTAAATTTTTAGTTTTTCAATTTTAATGTATTTCCATTTTTTATACTGGCTTGTTTTAAATCTTGCAAAACACTAATTGCCTCCTCAACGTACACATCTTTGGTTAGATTTTTATGCCATCTTTTACGTTTCTCAACCAAAGTAGTGTCTTCTCGCATTAAAACCAGCTCATCAGCCAGTGAGCGATAACTTAATTTGTTATCATAGGTATCTAAAGAGTCAAATTTCTTTACAGCTTCCTTATTTTCATCTATCTGCTTGCTGTAGGCAGTTAGATTAAGTGTCACATCCATTTGGTCACGACGCGCTTTGATATACATTGCATTTTGCTCGATAAGCTTTAATTGATTGTTTTGAGCAATGCGCAATTTACTTTTATCTACAGTTGCCTGATAGTCAATATAACCCTCCCAAAGTTTATAGGTAGCTGGAGTAATTTTATCATAAGGCAATGGATTGTCATAATCTCGCTCTCCAACATCAAAATAACTGTACCGATCTGGCATCACAACATCACTTTTAACGCCTTCTAACTGCGTAGAGCCCCCGTTTACTCTATAAAACTTTTGTGTGGTTAACTTCAATGCACCCATGTCACCTTGATCATTTTTACGCAACCATCTGTTTAAATCTACTACATTTTGAACCGTACCCTTTCCGTAAGTTTGCTTGCTTCCAATTATAATAGCTCTTTTGTAATCTTGCATGGCAGCAGCCAAAATCTCTGAGGCAGATGCAGAAAGCTCGTTTACTAAAATAACAAGAGGGCCCTCCCACACAATGGC
>JGI20152J14361_10002136_pt1 | contig 12055 bp, 18 predicted proteins | sample COG_02_FD_14361 | JGI IMG/M metagenome (IMG submission 14361)
CATGAGGCGTGATCCAGATATGAGATCAAAACGTGATAGTGAAGATGTTTCTGCAACAACAGCAGACGTAGAAAAGGCTGCAAATCACATTATCATGCAACTAAGAAAGTCTGTTTCCATGAAAGGACAGAAAGATGTGGAATTTGCAAGTGGTAAACAAAAAGTACCACCTCAAGTTGCACAGAAGATATTAGATATGTACAACAAACAGAGAACTTCTGCCGATAAATCAAAGTTCCAAATGAAAATTGCGAAGTCTTATAAAGACTTACTCACTACTGTAAAGGGGAGATAAAATGAGTTATAATAGCAAATATTTTGACAGGAAACCAGGCAGTCTTGAGAACGCAGTTCTTGAGGCATTAGGTGGTCAAATCAACGAAGCATCAATGGATGTTAATCTAGATGATGATAAGAGACTTATTCAGAATATTGAAAAAATGAAAGTTAAAGTAAAAATTCTTAGTAGGGCTACTAGTGGTCGAGGTCGTGTTGATGTAAGACTTACAGGTAGTAAGAATAATATTAACAAAGTGGTTGATGGAAATCAAACATCAATGAGAACTGATAATGATTTTGCATTTAATGAGTCTACTGAAGTTGTTGAAGCTAAAGACATGGATAAAGTAAATCCAGATGCTGTCAAAAAGAAGTTTAAAGATCGTAAAGATAAAGATATCGACAACGATGGAGATGTTGATTCATCTGATGAGTACTTACACAAAAGACGTAAGGCAATATCTAAAGCAGTCAAGAGTGAAGGGATTTTTACAGGCCTTCAGAAAAAAGGTAGTGACGATAGTCAGGCTGGTGCTCAAACAAGATCATACCAAAGACAGTATGGGCAAGGGGCAAAGGTTGGTAATCCACATCGACAAATGCAATTTGCTAAGGCAGCATTTAAAAGTGGTATGAAATCTAGAAGTGGTATTGTTTCTTATGTTGAAAAAGAAACAAAGAGCAAAATTCATCCAGACGTTCGATCAGCAATTAATAATTCTGTTAAAGAAGAAGTCGAACTTGGTGAAGGTAAGATGAAAGAACTCGCTGGTAAAATTGCAACTGTTTATAAAAAAATGAAATCTGATTCAACGATGAAACCATTTGCAGACAAGTTCAGAGCCGATGTAAAAAAATCAATGAATATCAGAAAGTCATTGGAAAAGGTGTTACCAGACTATGTTGGTGGTGGAGATATTAGTAAGTTGATGAGTGAAGCATCTGAACTTGGTACACCAGAACGCACAAAACATACTCTTGATGTAACGCCAGGACAATCTATGGAAGATTGGAATAAAGCAGTTGGTGTCATGCAAGAGAAGAATGATACTATGCGTGAAGCACTTGCCAAAATGTGGAGTGTCGAAGAAAGTAATAATAAAAATCCTTTTGGAGAAGCTGCAGATTTTAAACCACATAAGATGTATGATCCAAAAACAGGTGAAGCACATGATGCAAAAACTATGGATGACCATCTACGAATGAAAAAGATGGGGTACACTCATACTGAACCTAAAAAAGAACAGAAAACTATGACAGGTCAACCAGCAACTAAAGTTACTGTTGATCCAGATATGAAAGAAAAGAAAAATATTGCATAATGAAAACATTAAAACAACTTATAGAGGCAAGTGATGAAGACTTACCCACAATCTATTGTGATATGGATGAAGTACTAGTTGCACTTATGAATGGTGCAGAGAAAGTGCTGGGTAAGCCTTTTCCTCAAGTTGATAAAGAAGAACGGTGGAAAATTCTTTCAAATACCAAAGATTTTTGGGCAAATCTAGATTTTATGCCAGGAGCAAAAAGACTATATGATCATATCTCAAAATATGATGCACACATTCTTTCTGCATATTCTAGTAGAGATTCTAATTCTAAGCCAGGAAAGATGAAGTGGCTCTCTAAGAACGCAAAGTTCCCAAGGAGTAAAATACATTTAGTGAAACGTGAACAGAAACAAGCATATGCTATGACTGACGGAAAACCAAATGTTTTAATTGATGACTATATTAAAAACATAAAAGAGTGGGAGGCTAAAGGTGGTATTGGTATACGCCATACTGCTGTTCCAAAAACAATAAACGAATTGAAACGACTAGGTTTCAAATAATTATAAATATAGACAAAGGTTAAGGAGAAATAAAATGGGTTTATGGGGTAATTCAAACTCGACAGAGAGTCGTCCAAAATTCCTACCGATAGATTCTAATGCGAGTGGAAGCACTGGCGCTAGAGAAGATGTTTTAGCGACTATAGGTGGATGGGGATTAGCCCCTGGCCTTGCTGCATCTGGAAACGATAATAAAGATGCACAACCAGAAGTTTTGGTTTGTATTCGTAATCTTGCTGGTAGAAGAGGTAGTCCAACTGTTCAATCTATAGATTGGACACAGGGAGTATACGCAGATGCTGATACATTTGATATCACAGTAACATTTGATGAAGCAATTGATATTACATCTGCTGCTGCATCAGCAAACCAGACAGTTACAAATAAAGCATATATCTTGTTATCAAGAGTAGGTGCAACAGACTTGGTAGAAGACAACACTATTGCTTGTCAATATCACTCTGGTTCTGGAACTAACAGACTAACATTTAGAGGTGTACTACAAACTGCCGCAGCTGGTTTCATAGGATTTAATGGTGCTGGTGTAGGTGATGATGCAACTGCTGGTGAAGCAGGTATTGTATTTGATGGATCATCAACTGGTACTGATGAAAAAGGTAATTCAATGCTTGCAATGTTGCAAGAAGGGGGAACAGTAGATTCTCCTGCTGATAGAATTGTCTTAGATTCTACTGCTGCTATTGTTGCAACAGTTAATGGTGCATTAACTCAAGGTACTACTCTAGTTTTAGATGCTGTTTCTGGAACACTTGCAGTGGGTCAGAAAATTTATGGTCAAAATAATGCAACACCATTGACAGATGCTCAAGGAAGTACTGCTTTGTCACAAGACGGATCACTAACAATTACTGCTGTTGGATCACAAACAAGTGTAACAGTTAGTGAACCAATCACAGTTGCAAACGATGTTATTCTAAACTTTGCTGCTGATGGTCACGATGAACTACAAGTAGAAAGTTTATCATTTACACTTGCTGGTGTAGATGGTGCATCAAATGTTATGACTGGCATACCATTTACTGGTGGTGACTCTGAAGTTTCATTCTTGTTAGAAGAAGGTGCTCAAACTACTGGCGAAGATCATCTAATATTGGATGCATCAGATGGTTCTTCAACTGATGAAAACGACAACTTGGTTGCTGAAGATAAGACAAGTGATATTGCCGTTTACGAACAGGATGGTTCTACCTCTGGAAGTGCTTTTGTACTAAATGGTGTAACCACTACATAAAGTCTTATAAATAACTGTATACTTAATGTAAATACTTGAGGTGAAAATGACTATTAGTAAAGACACGATTGAAGAAAGATTACTTGTTCTAGAAGAAGATATCAAGAATGTTAAAATACAGATATCTAATCTAGATCAACAGAAAAATGAGAGTGTTGCATTGTTGAACGCACTTACTGGTGCAAAACAACAATGTGACTCTTTCTTACAAACTATAGATAATGCTGAGCCAGAGGTTTCTGACTCAAGTGATGTAGGACTAGAGGGAATACTCTAGACAATACCTACAGTAACATTCCCTCAATTAAGAGGGTTTTTAAAAAAGGAGAAGCCAAATGGCCGATAAGAAAATTACCGCATTGACAGACCTTTCAACAGGTGCTGCTGGTGCAGACTTACTACACGTTGTTGATGATCCGTCAGGTACACCAATTAACAAAAAGATTAGTATCACTAACTTTATGAACAATCTTCCAACTTTCCTTGGATTTTCAAATTCAATCCAAGACATGACTGCTGTTCAGAACTCTGGTGCAGTTTCAGTCGCAACTGCTGTTACTCTGTTGGCAACAGAGGGAACAAACGGTGCAACTACACTTGCTAACGGAACTGTTCAAGGTCAAATCAAAATGATCATCTGTGACTCTGACAATGGTGCATCAGTATGTACACCAGCTTCACCTTTGGGTTTTGCAGACTTGAACTTTGTTGACGATGGTGACACTGCAATGTTGATGTGGACAGGTACAAAATGGGCAATCATCGGTTTTGCTGATGTGGGTGCTGATATTCCTGCTGACATTATTGATATCGCTAACTAATTAGTATTTAAACTGTAAAGGAGAAGCCTCATGGCTGACAAAAAAGTAACTGCTCTTACAGACCTAAGTACTGGTTTGGCAAGTGCTGATATCCTTCACGTTATTGATGATCCATCTGGAACACCAATTAACAAGAAGATTTCGGTTGCAGATTTGATTAACAATCTTCCAACTTTCATTGGATTTTCAAATAGCATCCAAGACTTTACCGCTGCACAAGCATCAGGTGCTTGTTCAATCGCAACTGCTGTAACATTGCTAGAAACAACTTCTAGTGGTGCGACAACACTTGCTGATGGTACAGTTCAAGGTCAGATCAAAACAATCATCTGCGATGTAGATGGTGGTGCGTCTGTCTGTACACCTCAAAACCCACTTGGTTTTGCAGACTTAAACTTTGTTGATGATGGCGATACCGCCACATTGATGTGGACAGGTGCAAAGTGGGCAATCATTGGTTTTGCCGATGTTGGTGCAGACATTGTTGCTGACTTGATTGATATTGCTAACTAATTAGTAGTATCTTTAGTCTACCTAAATAAAAAGGGAGAGGGGATATTCTCTCTCCCTTTCTTACTATAAGGACAAGGATTATGAAGTCATTTAAAAAATATATTAAAGAAGCAAGTGGATTTCCTACAGGCCCTGTTGGTGAAAATCCAAATAACTTGGGTGGTAGTGTAAGTGTAAATCCATCACAAATTGGTGATCCAGAAGTTCTAAAACGAATTAATGCTATCGTTGGTCAGATCGGTAATCACGAATACTTGGTTGCTGAACACGCAATTGAAAGACTCAGAGGGAGCCTTGATAAGATTGGGCTTACCTTTGGCCCTACTCCTACTATGGAAGGTTCAAGTGGTTCTTTTGATATGCCACTTAGTCGTTTTGGTGGAAGATTTGGTAAAGATATAGATACCCCTCACGATCAGTTTTTGGACGATGATGGTATTTCTAATATGGTAGAAGGTGGTTTAAGTTTGAAGATTCGTTATGAGATGTCACCAAATAACAATTCTTGCAGAGTTTTTGCCAAAGTTGCATAATGTACGAAAAAATTACATCAGAAAATGTTGTAATGTATGCTATAAGGCATTATAACAATCCTCATTGTGAGGGCGAAAAAGAATTTGAAGATGATCTGAAAAGATTTAAGTATATTAAAAGGTTGTTAAGAAAGTATCACGATACAGGAATACTCAAGGAAAGACTTCTGTTAAATCACCTTATTGTATTACATAACGTGTTTGGTTCTGATGCTTGTGCAACACTTTTACTGTATAAAATACAAGAGGAGTATTGGTCTGCACTTAAATCATTTTTATTGTTTTTAAATATACTCACAGACGATGAGTTGCAAAATATAGAAACAGATGAAAAAGTTTATAATACACTAAAGGAACTATAATGGGAAGAGCGATTGATTTATTTGTTACCTACAGATTTCTAAAGTTGTTAACCACACCTTTTGAAAAACAAGATGCGTTTAAATTAGGTATCATTGACAAAGATGGTAATCGTATTAGACAACCAAAGTCTACTAAACCAGCTGTAGAACTTGCAACTTCTGAATTAAAAAACTCATACACAATTCTACACAAACTAGTTTTCAATGTAAAAAAATTATTTAACAAAGTGCCTGGACTTAGAACTAAGGTTGGTACTTATGCTGCAGCATTGTTTCTACTAAAAGACACATTCAAAGAATCTGTAGATGATCCAGATGTATTTGAAAAGGAATTTATGAAATACCTTAAAGAAGAAGGTATAGAAATGGACAATTCTATTAGTGAAGAGGTAATAGGTTTTGGTGAGATATTACCAAAAGGAAACTACGTTCTAAAACAAGATATACTAAATAAACAAGAAGAAGAATTGTCTGCCAAAAAGGGTGATAAGGTTATTGCATATGAAGACGAATCACCAGTAGACACAATTTTAGGCGTTGAGATTTTTCCTGTTATTCATGTTAAAACTCAGGAAAAAATATATGTAAGTTTGGAGGATATTGCTGATGACAGCTAAATGGAAAGAGATCAGTGCATATACTGGTAGACCAGTAGACGAAGATGCTCCTACGAATAATGCTGGTAGTGGTGCAGTTTCTATGCCACCAGATGCTATGATGAAGAAAAAGAAACAACCTTTGATTGATGCAAGAACTAAGGCATACAAAAAACACAAAGCAAAGTTAGAAGCAGCAAGAATAAAACGAGAAAATGCTCGTAAGTCTAAATTTATCGAAAAGGTTCAAGAATCTATTGGTGAGTTTGAACGTGAAGCATTTCTTGTAGAAGACAATGTGGATATGCTTAGAGATATTGTCAGAACAAAAAGTGTAAAGACACTAAAATTTTCTGATGGAAAAATGAAAGTAGATTTGTTTACTGCTGGTGCGCTTGTCACAGTTCTTGATAAGGTCAATGCAGACAACAGAGAAAAACTTACTAGGATGGTTAATGGTAAGAAAGCTCAATTTACTGCAGCTGCCAAAGCAACTTTTAAAATGTTGAACAAGGCAAGATAAGAGTTTTCCTATGAAAACCTTTCTCACATATCTAGATGAATACACCAACTCTCTTGGTACATACGCAACAGGCGGTGCTAGCACAGGCCCTGGCATGGGTCAATACGTTCCTACCGCAGACCTCAACGCAAAAAAGAATCCTAGAATACCCAGAAAAAAAGGTCAACCAGCAGGTTCTGACAAACACTCTGATTTGTACACAGACGAAAATCCAAAAGGAACTATACATGGATTGAAGTTTGCAACAGTTCAAGATGCAAAGGCAAGTGTAAAGAAGATAGAAGGTTCTGGTAAGAAACACGCACATAAGATACAGGCTGCAATTGCAATGGAACAACGTGCGAGAGAAATGGGTAAGACAGCAGAGGCCGCAGTCTATCGTACATATATCGAAAAGATGAAAAAAATTACTAAACAAAGAAATGAAGATTTCACACAAAAAGATGTTAGTGATTTAGAGAAGTTTGCAGATAGAATACTCAAGAAGTATGATATTGATGTAGAATTTACTAGACATTTCGTAGATAGGTTAAATGACCCACGAAATAGTCCAGCCATTAAAGTATCAGAATTACAGAAATTCTTTAAAAAGATACAAAGAAATAAAGGACAGAATATAAGGAACAATCCAGACATAGAAGCAGTTCTAAAAGATATGTCAACTAATCTCAATCTACCAGTTGTAATCAAAAAACGAGGTGATGAATTTGAAGTTACCAATAAAACTATTATGAGAAAACCAAATTTCAAAACTACAAGTAAGGTTATACAGTATGAGTCAGAGGTAGATGACGCAAGAGAAAGAAAGAAAAGAGCATTAGATAGTTTCAATCAACAAATTCAAAACGCAAAAAGAATAGATGATAGAAACAAAGAAAGAGAAAAAGAAAAAAAAGAACGAGATAAAGAACAAGAACAACAAGCAAAAGAGAGAGAACAACAAGCAAAGAACAGGAGTTCCAATGCCACCACGCAATCATAAAAACTGGACTAAAACACCTAATGTAGAATACATTTCTAGTGAGTGTTACAACAATTCAGAAATTTTTGCACAAGAACAAAAAGAGATTTTTTCTAAAGTCTGGATTCCAATGTGTCACATTAGTGAGATGTATGAAGTATCTTGTTATAGAACTACACAGATTGCTGGTCAAAATGTTGTTGCGTGGAATACAGGTGATACTGTAAAAGCATTTTTAAATCATGGCTCACAGTTACCCGCTGGTAAAGCATGGAATGATGAGGCTTTTGGTAAGGAGTTACATTGTGAAGTTAAACATGGTGGTATGGTGTGGGTTACACTAGACCCTAATCCTACACAGAGTGTGGATGAGTGGACTGCTGGTGCATTTGACTGTATTGCAGATGCAATTGACACAGAAGAAATGGAAGTGTTCCATTATCATAAAGCAGTGATTAATACCAACTATAAATTGTGGCATGATACCAATAGTGAGTTTTATCACGACTTCATGCACTACTTTAATCGTGTGTCAGGATTCAATGATGAATATTTCGCTAGAAAAAATATCCCTTTTGATAACGGTCATGTTAACGTCAGTAGCTTTACTGTTAACTATGAAGAGTATGACGGATTTGAGGATAGAGGGGAGTTATCTTTTCCCAATCTGCCACCCAACCAATGGTACATGGTTGACCTCTTTCCAGGCTTCAACTTCAATTTACGAGGTAGTGCCTATCGGTCAGATGCGGTAACACCACTTGGGCCAAACCAAGTTCTGATTGAGTTTAGAGGTTATGGACTTAGAAAAGATACACCAGAGGAAAGACAAACTCGTATCAAACATCACAACTCTATTTGGGGCCCGTTTGGTCGTAACTTACATGAGGATTTGATTGGAGTTGCTGGTCAGGGTACAACAATGCGTGAAGGAACAGAGACAAGAAACATTCTTCATGGCAGACATGAGAATGGAACTATCCACGATGAGGTGGGTATGAGACATTATTATGGTGCATGGGGAGATATGTTGGGTGTAAATCCAACAAACCCATTGATGAATTTAAAAGAAGCAGCATAAGTATAAGGAGAGAGAGATGAAGATGTGGATTAAAAAAAGACTAACAGAAAGAACAACATTAGATGGTGCAGTACTTGTAGGAGTAGGAGTAGTAATACTTATTGCAGGCCCATTTGCTAAACTAGCAGCATATGGTGCAATCGGTTATGGCATCTGGACTATGTGGAAAAAACAATAAAGAGAGAATGAATATTGGCAAGAGTATACCTTCTAATTTTTATCCTAACCATCCTTGGTGGTATAGGTTACGGTGCGTATTATATCTACAACGATACAATGCAACGCATGGCTGTGTTGCGTGATAACAATGCAAAATTAGAGGTTGCTCTTGACAGTAAAGATGCTGTCATTGAAGAACTACAGAATAATATGCAAAAACAGATTGAGTTATCAAATGAACTCAATACAAAACTTGCAGCTGCAGAACAAGAAAATACAAAAATTAGAGACAAACTGGCAGAGGGTAATCTAGTTGCCGACAGTCTTGCAGACCCTAAAGTTATGGAACAGAAAATAAATGAAGAAGTCAGTACTATATTTGGCTCCCTTAGTAATTCTACTAAGTAGTTGCTCTTGGAAACCAGAAAAAGAAATAGTAACGGTTGACAGAATTGTTAAACCGACAATTGCCGTTGTACCAAGACCAAGACCTGTAGAATTTGATGAGTTAAAGGTTAAGGTAATTACTGAAACAAATGTGCAAGAAGTAATTGAAGAGATGAAGACTAATCAAGGACAATTCCTTGTTTATGCTCTTGATCCAATGACATTTAAAAACTTAGCAATTGGTATAGAAGAAATAAAACGATATATACAACAACAAAGAGATATAATCATCTATTATGAAAAGGCGGTAACAGATGAAAAAGCAAGTAAGATACCTGTCGGGGAGAACTGAGATGGCAAAATTTGATTCACTAATGAAAGCAACTTTCAATCCACCTAGAAACTGGACACTTCTAGAGGAGTTGAAATTTTATTCGGATGAACTTACTGAGGNACAAGCAAATATGTTAAGAGAGTGTGAAGTTCAAGTGAGCAAAAAGCGTAAGGCTCTGCCTTATATTATTACTGTACCAAAAGGTTATGTAACAGACATGGCGTCTGTACCAAGAGGTTGTTGGGCGTTTATTGCACCATTTGATGTTGCAAGAGCAGCAGTCATTCACGACATCATGTATGAAAAAATCAATACACAATACAAAACAGTAAACGAATCTGCTGCAGCAGAAGAGGGCCCTGCAACTAAAAAAGAAAGAGAAGCATATCGTAAGATTGCAGATGATACTTTTCTAGAAGGAATGAACGCATCTGAACCACCTGTTGCCGCATGGAAGAAATATGCAGCATACTATGCAGTAAGAGCATTTGGTCGTTGGGCAATCAACAGTAGTGCAAAAAGAGAAGTTTAGGGTAAACAAATGTGGTTTTGGGTCGTTAGTAATATTGCAGGCAGTTTACTAGGTGCAGCCTCAGCTGCATGGATAAAAGATACAAAAGTTGGTGTTTGGGGATACAAAAAATTTGAAAGTATCGCAAACTGGGCAAAAGATCGTTATGGAATAGATATCTTAGATAAAGAGGATATTGCTTGGAGGACAAAATTTCCAAGTGTCGCAAAAAAAATGGATGAATTGGAACAAAGATTGCATGACCTAGAAGACCGTCATATTGATGACGGAAGATAGGGTCAAATTAATATTCAATTCAAAAATTTGACTCCATATAAATACTAATAGAACCTAGTCGGAGATGTTATGAATAAATTCATACTTGCCGTTCTTTTTATAATGTCTACAGTGTCAACGGCATATTCACAAACAGTTGTTGAATCAACAACAAAAAGTGATTCAGATATCACTACGAAGGGGAGAACAGTTGTTATTTCTCCACCACCTTCTGCGATTTCACCATCTGTAAATTCTTCATCATCTGACCTATGTACAGTAGGAGTTGCTGGGGCGGTGCAAACGCAAATTTTAGGTATCTCTACTGGTGAAGCATATAGAGATATGAACTGTGAGAGATTAAAAATCTCAAAAACGCTCTACGACATGGGCATGAAAGTCGCCGCTGTTTCGGTTCTTTGCCAAGACAGACGTACTTTTGATGCCATGACAATGGCGGGCACCCCATGCCCGTATCTCGGCGAGATTGGTGATGCAGCATCAGATGGGTGGGAATCAAATCCACACATGAAACCAGAACCAGAAATCGTGGAGACAAAGAGTGATATTCAGAAAAAACAAGGGGCTATTGCTGCTGGTACTATCGGTACTGCTTTGCTTTTCCTCTTACTCCTCTAACGCACAACAAACTGGTAATATCCTAGTATTAGGTAATGGGTGGACTGGCACAGTTAGTCCATGTACTCATAACGTAGACTGTTGGGCAGGAAACACTGATAATGGTGACATTCACGAAGCACAGAATACTGGTAACGGTACTACTTACTATTGGAGTGGTACACAACAAACCCTCTCAAACACAATCGCAATAAACTCTGCACTTGCTGCCGCTGGTATACAAGTTGACGGATTTGATTACGAGTGGGTATATAAGAACGGTAATGCACACACCTTTTCTGGTCAGACTGGCGGTGGTGGAGTAGACCCTTTTGAAATTGTTGTTAATGTATATGACTCCAACGGTAATCTATTCAAAAGTTACAAATATGATTATGGACAAAATTTTTCAAATTGGACAACTGCGACAGGCACAGAAATTTTTAATTCACTTGGATTAGACCCTAGTTGGTTTGGAAATGTAGAAGTACTTGTCACTGGACAAGATATTGCTAATCAGGCAGGATATTGGGGGCCTGAGTTTAGAGCAGATGAATCAGGACTTTATGTAAACTATTCTACAGACCCCTGTTATCAAAACCAAACATATGACCCAGCCTGTCCAGGCTATGCAAATGCTTTGTTTCAACAACAATGTACTGCGAATCCACTATATGATTCCTCATGTCCAGGCTATGCTGCTGCATTTCTTATACAACAATGTACTGCGAATCCACTATATGACCCAACTTGCACTGGATACGCACAGGCATATCTGAACCAACAATGTAAACTTGACCCTCTTTACGATTCATCATGTGCTGGACATCTAACTGCACAGTGTAATCTTGATCCTCTATATGACCCAACTTGTACTGGTTATGCAGCAGCATATCTTGCAGATAGATGTTACTATGACCCTCTATACGATGTACAGTGTACAGGGTATCAACAGGCATACTTTGACCAACAGTGTGAGTTGGATAGTCAATATGACCAACTATGTCCAACA
>JGI20152J14361_10002173_pt1 | contig 11926 bp, 10 predicted proteins | sample COG_02_FD_14361 | JGI IMG/M metagenome (IMG submission 14361)
AGAAGCGAAGAAGCCTGCTAAGAAAAAAGCGAAGCCAAAAGCAAAAGCGAAAACAAAAGCAAAGCCAAAGGCAGCAAAAAAGAAATAAGAAGATGAGTCTGGATCTCTTTGAACCCGTTAATGAAGCTGTTTTTGGTGTTTCGGTTCTATTACCGAAACAAGTTTTGGGTAAAAAAATAAAAGTACATACTGAGCAGCTAGGTTTCCCAGAGCTGAATGATATTAAAATAGCCCTTTTTGGAGTCCGCGAGAACCGAAACGGTTTCTTTTCTTCTACAGCTTACGAAATGGATGAATTCCGCAAACAGTTTTATCAATTGTATCCAGGGAATTGGAGTGTTGAAGTAGCGGATTTAGGCGACTTGCCTAACGGAGAGACTCCTGAAGACAGTTATTTTGCAATAAAAGAGGTTTGCATAGCCTTGAAGCAGATGGATATTATTCCCGTCATTATAGGTGGGACACAAGATTTGACTGTTGCGGTTTATCGCTCTTTTGAAAATGCCATGCAATGGGTGAATATGGTTTCCGTAGATAATCGTTTCGACTTTTCCCAGGACGAGGAATTAATTTCAGGAAAATCCTATATGAGTAAAATCATCATGGAAAACCCAAGTTATTTATATAACTACACCAACATAGGGTATCAATCCTATCTTATTGCTCAAGAAGAATTGGATTTGATGGAAAAACTTTTTTTTGAATCGATTCGCTTAGGAAGTGTACTGGATAACAATCAGGTCACCGAACCAGCTTTTAGAGAAGCAGATATCGCAAGTTTTGACATGAAAAGTCTCCGAAGTTCCTCTGACGGAACCTATGCACAAGGTGCGCCAAACGGAATAGACAGTCGAACAATATGTGCCTTGTCTCGATACGCTGGAATTAGTGACCGCTTGAGTTTAGCAGGTTTTTTTGACCTACCGAACAACACGCTTTTTCATAAATTATTAGCGCAAGTCATTTGGTATTTTATTGAAGGAGTGGATTGTCGATTTGGTGAATATCCCGTCAATATAAGTCAAAATTTTAAGCGCTATACGGTAGCAATGTCGGACCGAGAAATGGTGTTTCATCAGAGCGAAAAAAGTGGAAGATGGTGGATAGAATTACAAAATGAAAACTATTTAGATAATAAATCAAAAAGTAAGACGTTATTATCTTGCATGCATCAAGATTATCTAGATGCTTGCAACGATATTTTACCCGACAGATGGTGGAAAGCCACAAAAAGAGGATGAGTGATTGAATCTTTTTATTTATCTTAACGCGGTAGAAATCTATATTGAAGAAATTGAAAAGCCCTTAAAAGAGCAAAATCTTTTATGAAAAAAATATTTGTTTTAATTGCCACCGTTCTACTCCTTATTGGATGTGGGAATAAGAGGGGTGAATTAGTCGGAGTTAAACAGAAGAAATGGTTTCCTGAAAAACCTTTTGGAATGACTAAAGTCGATGGTGGAGCTTACATCATGGGAAAGGCCGACGATGATATGGCTCAACTCCAAAATGCGCAAGCTAAAACAGTTACTGTTCGTTCTTTTTATATGGACGAAACAGAAATCACAAATAGTGAGTACCGACAGTTTGTTTATTGGGTTCGAGATTCAATTGCTTTAGCAATGCTAGCTCGGAAAGCTGATGAATTGGATTTAGGTGAAGAAGCAGGTGATGGTATTGGTGAGTTTGCTTTTGCAGATGCAGATACTGCTGACCTTACTGAATTTCAGAAATACATGAAGGCCAATTACTACGATCTTAATGAAGATCTGTATGCTGGTCGTCCGTTGAATTGGGATAATGATATTGCATGGTCCCCAGAAGATTATGTAGACCAAGCCTATGTTGAAGTTATGGATAGCCTATATCTACCGCCAGAAGTTTGGTACAATGGCGAAATGAAACTCGATATCAATAAATTGAAATATAAATATTCATGGTTTGATGCTGAAGCAGCTGCTTTGGAAAGAAAAAGAAACCCATCTGTACGTGATCGTTTACCTTTTATCAAAAAAGAAGAGATTGAAATTTACCCCGATACAACGGTATGGATTAAGGATTTTAATTATTCTTATAACGAACCCATGCACAACGACTATTTCTCCCACCCAGCATATCAAGACTACCCTGTTGTGGGAGTTTCTTGGAGTCAGGCTGTAGCATTTTGTAATTGGAGAACGAGTTATAAAAATTCATACCAAAGGAAAAACAACAAGCCCCTTGTCAATTATTTCAGATTACCCACTGAAGCAGAATGGGAATATGCCGCACGTGGTGGAATACCTTCTGGTATTTACCCATGGGGATCACCCTATTTGTTAAATGATCGAGGTTGTTTTTTAGCCAACTTTAAACCCTTGCGAGGAGATTATTCTTCTGATCAAGCGATGTATACTGTTGAAGCCAAATCATACTTAGCCAATGATTATAACCTCTACAACATGGCAGGTAATGTTGCTGAGTGGACAGGATCGTCATACGACCCAAGTGCATACGAATACGTATCGTCTTTAAATCCAAACCTTTCGCTAGCTCAGGAGAAAAGAAAAGTAGTTCGTGGAGGTTCTTGGAAAGACGTTGCTTATTTTCTTAGAGTAAGTTCTAGAGATTTTGAATACGCTGATACTGCTAGAAGTTATATAGGATTCAGAACCGTACAAGATTATTTAGGCTCTGAAAAAGTTAAAATTAAATAGAAATAATTATCTTTAACACATACAAATTTATTCGAAATATGGACGCAAAACAGTTAAAAGGAAGATTAAGAAGAAAGATTATCATGCACATGTTATTCCAAATTGGAGGAGCAGTGGTAATTGTGGGAGCATTATTTAAAATACTCCACTTGGAGATAGGACCCATCACAGGTGGGGTAGTACTAGGTTTAGGTCTCGGTACTGAAGCTATTATTTTCTTAGTAGGAGGACTTATGTTAGACGATGCTCGTGAAGAGCATGCTGCATTTGTAGAACATCAAATGGAAGGATCTAGTCACGGAAATTCTTCATCGCATTCTGAAGAAGGCTTATCTAGCAAAATTGATGCAATACTCCAACAAGCAAAGCTAGATGTAAATTTAGTTGATGGCTTAACTTCAAGTATCAAAATCTTGAGGCATCTGCAAAAGCACTTACACCAGCTGCTGATGCAATTTCTTCGTCAAACAATTATTCAGATCAATTGGCTAAAGCTGCTGCTCAATTAGAAGCTTTAAACCAGTTATACAGTTCTCAAGTTGCTGATGCTAACACTCAGTCTTCTTATAACGAACAAGTAGCTGAAAACACACAACAGTTCAAAGCTCAAATGGAGGCTATGTCTGCAAACTTAGCTTCACTTAATCAAGTTTATGGCGGAATGCTTTCTGCAATGAACAAAAACTAAGAAGCATGGCTGGAGCAAATGAAACCCCACGTAATAAACTTATTGCGTTGATGTACTTAGTGTTCATTACCATGTTGGCATTGAACGTTAGTAAAGAGGTTTTGGATGGATTTGGACAAATGTTCAAGAAAATTCAGAGCGCAAATGAACGAGTGAATTCAGGTAATGAAATTTATTATCAGAAAATCGCCGTTAATGCTGAAGAAAAAGAAGGCAAATGGATCGGTCACAATCTAACCGCTAAAGAGATTCGTAAAGAATCAACGGCATTCTTCAATAGAATTCAAGAGATAAAAAATTCGATAACGGCAGATCGTATTGCTGATGATCCCGAGTTAGATAAATATTCTGAAATGGACAAAGGAGAGCAACTGGATTTGATCTTTTTCAATGCCAGTGGAGTCTCTGATCAAGGTAAAGAATTTATCGAACAAATGAATAACTACAAAATGAGAGTCATTCAGGTATTTGCGAGTCAATACCCTCAATACACGGAACTGGTTGAAGAACGTTTTCAGGCTGGTGACTTTGAAGGCAATATTCTCAATAAAGACGGTCAATCTCAACCTTGGTTGTCGGCAAACTATGAAGGCTTTCCCCTTATTTCATCTTTAGCAAAACTAACGATGATGCAGAACGACATTCGACTAACGGAGAGTGATGTACTAAACGCATTGTTAGGGAAAGAGCTTGAAGCTGGAAGTAAGGTTACCAAAGACAATTACATCACCCTTTTAAAGACAGAAAAAGGTGCTTATTATCAAGGAGAAACTTTTGATGGAAGTATTCTTTTAGGAAGAAAAGGTGGTGCTCAAAATCCAAATGAAGTACGAATTTCTTTGGATGGAAAAGCATTGGTCGAATCTCAGTACGAATTGATTCCAGGTGGAATTAAACTTAAGGTTGACGCAGGACGTCCAGGAGATCACAAAATATCGGGAGATTTAGTTTTCAAGAACAACGGTATGGAATCGAGAATTCCTGTTGATCAAATGTATTCGGTAATTGCAAAACCAAATTCGGCTGTAATTTCTGCTGATAAAATGAATGTGGTATACCGAGGAGTAGCTAATCCAATGACAATTTCTATCCCGGGTATTCCCGATAATAAAATCAGTGCATCTGCACCCGGTCTTAAAAGGCTTAGAGGGAGTAAGTTTATTATGAATCCTGGTAAAGGAAGAGAGATAAAAATTACTGCCAGTGGTACATTACCCGATGGTCAACGAGTTTCAACTTCTACTAAGTTTAGAATTAAGGATATTCCAAGACCAACAGGTACAGTTCGAGGTCAAATGGGAACCATCAAAATTCCTAAAAACAATTTATCTATAGCAACTATTGGTGCTGTATTAGATGATTTTGATTTTGATATTAAGTTGAAAACGGTAAGCTTCAAATTCAAAGTCCCTGGGCAAGCAACTATTTCTGTAAATGGAAATAAGCTAAATACAAAAGCTAAAGGAGCTTTACGAAGAGCTAAAGCTGGGCAATCTGTTCAGATCTTTGATATAAAAGTTCAAAACCCAAATAATCCAAGTTACCGATTTAAGAAAGTATCTCCGGTGATTTGTGAGATCGTAAACTAACACTAAAAGTCATGAACACAAGATCTTTCTATTCTTTTATTCTTATATCGTGTACGTTCATCAGTACTGCTATGGCTCAGTCCAATTTGCTTAACGCTCGAGTTCCTCAAGAAATTGGGCAACTCAACGAGCAGCAGGTAGAAGCTAATGATGAAACTCCACTCGCGTATGGATTTATAGATGATCGGGATATTTTGTGGTCTAAGACCATTTGGGAAATTGTAGATTTAGATGAACGAATTAATTTTCCGTACTACTATCCTACAGATACACTCAATTTAGGTCCAGATCGTAGATCGTTATTTCATGTTTTGAAAAAGAATTTACGGAATGGAAAAATCAAGGAAGTTTATGACGATGATTATTTTCAGTCGAAATTAACCTATCAAGAGATTTTAGATAAGTTAGTAGCAATCGACACCTTAGAAGCTGGTATTGAACAATTGAATGCAGGTGAAGAACTTGATCCTCAGTACATCAACAGAAGAACAATTACTGCTGCTGAAATTAGACAATACAGAATTAAAGGCACTTGGTATGTTAACAAAAGACTCGGTGAATTGAAATACCGTTTATTGGGTATTGCCCCAGTTGCTCCTGATGTTTATACACTAGATTTACCTGAAGAAGAACAGGATTTAGTAGAATTGTTTTGGGTTTGGTTTCCCGATGCAAGAAAATCGTTAAATGCCTCTAAGGTATTTAATAATAGAAACTCATCACAACCCATTACCTATGATCACATGCTCAACTCGAGACGGTTCAACTCGTTGATTTACAAAGAAGAAAACGTATATGAAGATCGTAAAATCGAAGAGTATATTTTTGAAGATGCCTTAAAACAACTTCTAGAATCAGAACGTGTTAAGTCGGTTATACGAGATTTTGAACAAGACCTATGGAACAATTAAATTGTTCTTTATAGATTTAAAAAACGCTGCTTATTGCAGCGTTTTTTTTTACTTTTATTTTATATGAAACATTCGCTTATAGTAGGTCTAGGATTAGCAGGTTTGGCATATGCCGAACAGCTCAGACGTGCAGGATTGTCTTTTCATATTATCGATGGTGGAGTGGGAGGCTCGTCCCAAATTGCAGCTGGAATTTATAACCCTACAGTTTTAAAACGTTTTTCTCTTTCTTGGAACGGTGACCTTTTTNATTCCTATGCACTACCTTTTTACGAACAATTGCAAGCTCGTTTGGATTCTGAGTTCATTCATCCAGCTCCAATTCAGAAAATATTCAATACGCTCAGTGAACACAATGATTGGGTTTCAGCCTCAGATCAGCACGGTTTAAAAATATTTATGGATCCAAAAATCCACACCGATATTCCTAATGAGGTAAAGAGCCCGCTTGGTTATGGGCAAGTTAATTTTACGGGTCGAGTTGCTACTCAAATTCTCTTAAAGTCTTTTAGAGACTCACTAAAGCCAGAAGAATTAACTACGGAGAACTTTGAATATGATCAGTTGGAAACAACTGTTGAGAGGATACAGTACAAACAAATTAAAGCAAAGCATATTGTCTTTTGTGAAGGCTATCAAATGGTCAATAACCCATTCTTTAACAAGTTGCCCTTGATCGGACTTAAAGGTGAGATTTTGATCATAAAGGCACCTTCCTTAAAGTCTAAATCTATTTTGAAAGGACCAATCTTCATTGCACCTATTGGGGGTGATTTGTATTGGGCAGGAGCTACCTTTGAACGAAATGACAAAACTTTAGCCTGTACTGAACAAGGCCGCTCTTGGATAGAAGAACGTATCCGTAACATGATTTCTTCAGAATACGCTGTTCTAGAACATATTGCTCAAATAAGACCAACAGTTCTGGACCGTCGTCCACTTATTGGGTCACATCCAGATCATCAAAACATTCATCTTTTAAACGGTTTTGGTGCACGTGGCGTGCTGGGTGCGCCCCTACTTTCGAAATGGTTATCCGATCATATTGAAGGAATATCCGAACTTCCTGCTGCAGTCAACTTGTCTCGCTTTGAAAGTTATTTTAGACAAACCGACTAAACGCTAGTTTATTTCATTTGCATTCATCAAATTTGCAAAAAATTTTTTATGCTTAGCGTTCAAAACGTATCAGTATCTTTTGGAGGTGAATATTTGTTCAAAGACATTTCATTTCGCTTAGGTCCAGGAAACCGAGTGGGTCTTGTGGGTAAAAATGGAGCAGGTAAATCTACTCTTCTTCATTTAATTGCTGGTGATACCCCAGTTTCTGAGGGTACTATTTCTCAAGAGAAAAGTATTCAACTTGGATTTTTAATGCAAGATATTGATTTTGATATGGGAAGAACGGTTCTCGAAGAAGCATATCAAGCCTTTTCAGAAATCAAATCGCTTGAGGTTCAGATGGAAAAAATTAATCATGGTTTGTCTACGCGAACAGATTATGAGTCAGAATCATATAATGAACTCATCATTCAGCTCAATGAAGTTAGCGAACGCTATGAAATTATAGGGGGTTACAATTATCAAGGTACAACAGAACGAATACTTCAAGGCCTTGGTTTTACTTCAGCAGATTTTGATAAACAAACCGATACCTTTTCAGGCGGATGGCGCATGCGGATTGAGTTAGCCAAATTACTTTTACAACCCAACGATATTCTGTTACTGGATGAGCCAACCAATCACTTGGATATAGAATCGATTATATGGTTAGAAGACTTTTTGAGAAAATACAAAGGTGCTGTCGTTTTAGTTTCTCACGATAAGATGTTTTTAGATCAGGTTACCAACCGTACCATTGAAATTGTCGGAGGACGAATTTACGATTACAATAAAGCCTATTCTAAGTATATGATTTTACGAGAAGAGATTCTCACGCAACAACGCGCAGCTCAAAAAAATCAAGAAAAACAGATTCAACAGACCGAAAAGTTAATTGAACGATTTAAGGCAAAAGCCTCAAAAGCAACCATGGCACAGTCGCTTATTAAGAAGCTTGATAAGATTGACCGGATTGAACTTGATGTTGAAGATAATCGCGCAATGAAATTGAGTTTTCCCGTTTCAAAACAACCGGGTAAAATGATCATTGAAGCCAAAAGGATAAAGAAAGCTTATGGGGACAAGATGGTTTTGCAGGGTGTGGATTTTGAAATTGCACGCGGTACAAAAACAGCTTTTGTTGGGCAGAATGGACAGGGAAAATCTACTTTGGCTAAGATCATTGTAGACGACATACCCTATGAAGGCGATTGTGCTCTTGGACATAATGTGATGTTGGGTTATTTTGCACAAAATCAGGCAGAATATTTAGACGGAAATTTGACCTTATTGGAGACCATGCAGGATGCTGCTACTGACGCCAATCGTTCTCGTGTTCGAGATCTTTTGGGCTCTTTTCTATTTCGTGGTGACGACGTAGAGAAGCGCGTAAAAGTGCTTTCAGGTGGAGAGCGGAATCGTTTGGCTCTAGCCAAATTGATGTTACAGCCCTTCAACGTTTTGATTATGGATGAACCTACCAACCACTTGGACATAGATTCGAAGAATGTGTTGAAAGAAGCCTTACGTAAGTTTGAAGGGACTTTGATTTTAATTTCGCATGATCGAGATTTCCTTCAGGGTCTGAGTGATCGTGTATTAGAATTTAAAGATCATAAACTCAAAGAATACTTAGGCGATATTAATTTATACCTAGAGCAGAAAAACCTTGATTCCCTAGTTGCGTTGGAACTTAAAGAGAAAGTTAAAAGTCAAAAACCAGCCCCGAGTAAAAATGATTACGAAAGTCAGAAAAAATTAAAGTCGCTTCAAAACAGGCAATCAAAAATTGAGCGAGAAATTGCCGAGCTTGAAAAAGAACTTAAAATTTCCGACGCAGCATTAGAAAGTAATTATGAGCAAACCATTGCTCAAGCAAATTTCTTTGAACACTATAATGGGAAAAAGGATCAATTAGGTCTTTTGATGAAGAAATGGGAAGTTGTAGCCGAAGAATTAATGGAATTTGAAAGCTAATGGAAGAGCATTTTTTTCAATGTCCCTATTGCTGGGAAGAAATTTCTATGTTACTCGAACCATCGAATCAAGAACAACAGTATATTGAGGATTGTGAAGTATGTTGTCGTCCGATTCAAATTCAATATTCTTTTGAAGAAAGCCTTCAATCGTTTTCAGCACAATCTTTAGAGGATTAATTTACTTGCTTCATAAAATTGGATAACATCTGTTCTGTGATTACTGGATTCGCTCCTTTTTCTTGAGCTACAAGCGCTCCCATTGCACAGGCTTTTCCCAGTGACTCATCTGGGGTTTTCTCTTGAAGGAGCAAGCTTAAAAGCGTCCCTAGGAACGAGTCCCCAGCTCCAACGGTATCCATAACTTGAGCAGGATAGCCCTTTTGAGTATAAAAAACTCCTTCGTGAAATAAAACTGCACCGTCTTTGCCCAAGGTTACGCAAATTGTAGGGGTATCGGTTTTGTTTGCAATGAATTGAATTTGTTCTTTTAAGCTCTTGGTTTTCATGCCTAGCGCAACACAAATTTCTTCTATTTCTTCGTCGTTGAATTTAATGAAATTCGACTGACTCATAAATAATTCTACATCTGGAATGGAGTAGTGGGGAACTCTCAAGTTAACATCAAAAACAGGGTAGGGGGCAATTTCTAATAAGTCTAGCAAACATTTTTTAGATACAGAATCACGAGCGACGAGGCTTCCAAAAACAAAAGCATCGGAAGTATACAGGAGTTCTTTATGTTCGGGTTGTAATTCAATTTTATCCCAACTAACAGGATGATTGATTTCATAGGATGCCGAATCTTGTTGATCTAGCGTTACAGTAACGCTACCAGTATCAAACTTGTTATTTATTTGTATGTATTTAGGATCCAGACCCAGCGCTTTTATTTGAGCAATGATTTCCTGCCCCTGTATGTCATTTCCAACGCTACTGATCATCTGCGAATCCATACCCCAAGATTTGATGCGTAAGGCAACATTCAAGGGTGCACCGCCTAATTTTTTTTCCTCTGGAAAAAGATCCCATAAAACTTCTCCAAAACATACTACCTTTTTCATGAATTACTTAATTAGCTGCTTACTTAGGCGTTCAAGCGAAATCCCTTTAGTTTCTGGCATCATAAATAAAACAAATACAAGTTGGAGGACCATCATCCCAGCGAATAAAATAAAAACGTAGCCAGGATTTGGGAATGCAGACAAGGCTACGGGCATGAAAAGTGTAATAAGTGCGGCCAGTACCCAATGGACAGAACATCCAAACGATTGTCCTTGAGCTCGAAGACTGTCTGGGAAAATCTCAGAGATGAAAACCCAAATAACGGCCCCTTGACCAATTGCATGAGAAGCTATAAATAGGAATAAAAAGACAGGAACACTAATGCCTTGCCATCCTTGTAAAAATGCAATGGAAACCAATGACAATGAAATGATGTAGCCAATCGAACCGATAATCATCAAAAGTCTCCTTCCTATTTTGTCTATTAAGTACAGCCCTAAGAGTGTAAAAATTAAGTTGGTTACTCCAATCCCAATACTACTCAATAAGGCAGCACTTTCTTCCAGTCCAGCGGCTTCAAAAATTCGAGGTGCATAGTATAAAAAGGCATTGATCCCTGAAAGTTGATTAAAAAACGCAATTAAGAAGGCTAAGATTATGGGAAATCGATAGGTTTTAGAAAACAAAGGTTTTTGATTGTCTGGCTCTTGTTCTACTTGAATTTCTTCGATCTCAGAACCGGTTAATTCTTTCCCGCTAATTTCTTTAAAGATTGCCTGTGCTTGGGCTAAATCTTTTAACTTAAAAAGTACCCATCGAGGACTTTTTGGTACGGTTAGAATCCCTAAAAGATATAAAACTGCTGGTAATGCTTCAATACCAACCATCCAACGCCAAGGTTGTGTTCCAACGTCTTTCAATAGAAAATTAGAGATGAAAGCAACTAAGATTCCAAACACAATATTGAATTGATATAGGGCAACCAACTGACCTCTTTTGTGAGCAGGGGCAATTTCAGAAACATAGGTTGGTGCAGCAATAGTAGAGGCTCCAACGCCTATTCCTCCTAGAAACCTAAAAAACGAAAAAGTATAGGGGTCTAATGCTAAGCCTGAACCTAGAGCAGAAATAAGGTATAAGACACCAATTCCAATTAGGGTGTTTTTTCTTCCAAAGTAATTACAGGGGTAACTAGCGAAAATGGCACCCAGTACTGTTCCCCACAAAGCCATGGACATTACAAAGGTTCCGTGAAAAAGATCGGAGGTGCTCCACAAGCTTTGAAGCTGTTGATCCGCTCCAGAAATAACTACGGTGTCAAACCCAAACAAGAAACCAGCTAAGGCCGAAATCAAGGATATTTTAAATACTTTGTTCATTTTGAAAATCGTTAAAGTCTAAATATACTCATATTATAGAGGACCGCATCTTGATTGTCAGATTCAAGTTTCTATTCGATTAGATCCAGACTTCGGAAATGAAAAAAGGATATATAGAAGATTATTTTGTAAGTTTGGGAAATACAAAAAATATAGGGGTATAGGATATAAGAAAAAAATTCGAAATAGTTATTTTTTGAATGCCAATAAACCCAATCAAAAGTCCTTATCACCTCCCTTTAATACTATAATAGTTAGTATTACCGGTAATTAAAAGATAAAAATGAACAAAGCAACTGATTTTCAACAATTCGAAAACATGCATGAAGAACAGCTTCCTGTTCCAAAGTATAAATTACACAATTGGACTCATTTTGCGGGCTTGTATGCAGCAGAACATGTCGCAGCTACAGAGTTTGTCATTGGAGCAACTTTTGTTTCTTTAGGCGCAAAGACAATTGACATTATTCTTGGCTTGCTCATCGGAAATGTCTTAGCCGTTTTAAGCTGGACTTTGATAACAAGTCCAATTGCTGTTGAAACCCGTCTAAGTCTGTACACTTATCTCAATAAAATTGCTG
>JGI20152J14361_10002179_pt1 | contig 11888 bp, 9 predicted proteins | sample COG_02_FD_14361 | JGI IMG/M metagenome (IMG submission 14361)
TCATCCTTGAGGGTGAAGACGATTCGTGTGCCGCGGCGTTCACCTTCGACTTGCTCGATCTCGTAAGCGCCATCGCCGTTGCTGGACCAGCAGAGGCAGTCGCCTTCGAGTTGCCAGGTGCGAGTGTAGACCTTAACGGAATCGGCGACCATGAATACCGAGTAGAAGCCCACGCCGAACTGGCCGATCAGGTTTTCGTTGCGCTCGCCGCCTGCCTTGAGGGCGTTAAGGAAGGCTTTGGAGCCGGAGTGTGCGATAGTGCCGAGGTTCTCGATGAGCTCGCCGTGCGTCATGCCGATACCGAAGTCTTGGATCGTGATGGTGCCAGCTTCTTCGTCGGAGGTGACTTGGATCTCTAGATCCAGATCCGCATCGAAAATGTCTTTCTCAGAGAGCTGCGTGTGGCGCAGCTTCTCGGTGGCATCGGAGGCGTTCGAGATTAGCTCACGGACGAAGATTTCCTTATCCGTGTAGAGGGAGTGCACCACTATATCGAGGACTTGTTTGACCTCCGCTTGGAATTCGTGGCGTTCGGGTGTGTGTGTACTCATAATTTGTGTTGGATTTGTTTAAAATTGAAAGGCGGGACGCTAAAGGCATTTTTGCAAAAATCAAGTGCCCTCCTGTCAGATTGATCAGTAAGCGAGAAAGCCCACCGCGCGGGTGGGCTTTGAGAGCTGAGGGCTGAGACCTGAGGGCTGAGACCCCCCTGAGAGGAATTAGTCTTTGACGCTGAAGTCGAGGGCTTCGAGATCGAAGTCCATGTCAGCCACGCGGGTGGCAGGGCCTGTCATGCGCACTGCGTAGTCGTCGCCGATTTCAATCGCGATCTTACCGCCGGGCATGTGCACAGTGATGGCGCGATCGCAGAGGCCGATTCGGTGAGCCACCGCTGCGGAGGCACTGCTGCTGGAGCCGGATGCGAGGGTGTAGCCTGCGCCGCGTTCCCATATTTCGATCTGGATATTATTGCGGTCGAGAATTTTGAGGAACTGCACGTTGGTACGGTTCGGGAAAGTCGGATCGACTTCGATTGCCGCGCCGTCTGTGCAGGCAAGCTTTTCGGAGATTTCGACCAGTGGCACGACGCAGTGAGGATTGCCGATATCGGCCAGATAGACGGTGTAATCGGTGCCGTTGATGTTGAGTTGCTGGCCGATGTCGTGATCAGCCTGTTCAGGGCCATCGATGGGTATGTGGTCCATCGCGAAGCGTACTTTGCCCATATCAACCGTAATTGAGGTGGCACCGTCGCTGATTTTACAGGTGACGACACCTCCAAGTGTATCAACCGTGAAGGCGTCGTTGCCGACTTTGCCAATGTCGTAAAGGTAGCGGGCGAAGATTCGCAGTCCGTTGCCGCTCTTTTCGGCTTCGCTACCGTCTGGATTCATGATCCGCAGGCCGAAGTCGGCTGTGTCGCTAGCAAGTGGCCCGTAAAGGATACCATCGGAGCCGAGGCCGAAGTTGCGGTGGCAAATGCGCACGGTGTCTAGCTGGTTAGGCAGTTCGCTGGCGTCTTTAGGGTCGAGGACGAGATAGTCGTTTCCGAGAGCGTGGTATTTAGAGAATTTCATAGAGATTAGAGTTAGCCGGGAGTGGGGACGTCTCAGTCTGGCCCTTGAGTCGAATGGCTGAGCAAGTGGGATTGTGTAAAGAGTCGTCGTGTAGCTAAAGGCTTGCGGAATCTTCGCTTGTCTTGAATGCTTTATTTTCGGATAAATTTGTCAAGATCAGCGAATAGAATGAAGCGAATAAAGGTGCCAGAATCGATCTCTTTCGGTTCAATAAATACTCGCTGTTGGAATTATGTCGAGTTGTCGATCAGCTTGGCTGTGTTTGCTGCATTTCTAATCTTAACGCTTCATTCGAGTGGTGGTGGCGGAGTGCTGGAGCCACTATTTTTGCCCTTTGTCATGGCGCTTGCGATTGGGGTGGGACTGCGCTTCCAAATGACAGGCGCGCTAGGGATCGCAGGGTTATTGGTGTTGATCGTCGCTTATGCGTGGTTGTCTGGGGTCGGCGTCTTTGCGCAGGGTTCTTTCGGTGAACATCTGCTGTTTGCGGTCGGGATGCTGGTTTTATTCATCTCGATTACGTTTTTCTGTGCGATTGTTGTGGGCTATCATTTACGCACGGTAGACCTGGCGGACGAGCGTGAGCATTTAATCCATCGGGTGTTGGATGCCTTACCGATCGGTATTTGGGTGCGATCGCGCGATGGTCGTACTGTCTTTATCAATGAGCGCTGGGCGAGTTTCTCTCCGAGAAGCGTGCCCGAGATTATGAGTTCAGAATTACAGGCTCCTCCAGTTGATCTTGGCGAACAGTGGGAGGCAGACCGAGAGGCCCTGTTCAGCTCGGATGATGGTGCGATACGTTGCCAGCATGTTGATTTGATCGATAATACTGGACGGTCGAGCTCGATGACCTTGTTAACTTTAAAAGTCTTCATTAATGAGTCTGAAGGAGAGGGCACCTTATCGTTGCTGGTTGATGAGACCGCATTGCGCCTCTATGAGGAGCAGATTCGATTGAGTGAGCACCGATTGCGCATGGCGTTGGATACTGTGGAGATGGGCTTTTGGGAGCAGGACCTTGGCAGTGGTGAGATTTTTCGTGATGTAAATTGGTCCCGTATTCTGGAATTGGACTCGGTGGATGTACAGGATCATAAAAAGGAATGGCAGGGGCGGATTCATCCGGATGATCGTGATCGAGTGTTGGCAGCGTATGTGAGGTTTATTGATAATGGATCGAAGCCACTGGAGATCGATTATCGTATCTTTAAGGGCGCCTCTGAATCCATCTGGGTGCAAGATCGAGTCGTGGTGCAAGACCGTGATACGTTTGGTCGTGCGACTCGAATCATGGGGACGATGCAGGATATCTCTGCTCGTAAGCGCATTGAGATCGATCTGAAGCAGGCAAAGGATCGTGCAGAGGCGGGTAATCGGGCAAAGGGGCATTTCATCGCGACGATCTCTCATGAGATTCGCACGCCTTTGAACGCAATCATTGGGTTGTCGAGTTTCTTGAACGAGAGTGAGCTGAATGAAGAGCAGCTGGATCTGTCGCAGACGATCTATTCGAGCGGTAAGAGTCTGCTCTTTCTGGTGAATGACATCTTAGATTTCTCGAAGATCGAGGCTGGACGTCTGGATTTGGAGATGCAGGAATTTCCGTTGCATCTGTGCTTTGAGGATTGTGTAAAGCTCTTCAAGATTCGAGCTGCCGAACTTAATGTCACGCTTCGGCTGACTTTAGATCCGGCACTTACAGAGTTTGCGCTCGGCGACATGGAACGATTGCGGCAGATCGTGCAAAATTTGTTGGCAAACGCACTGAAGTTTACGGACGCGGGCGAAGTAGGAATCACCGTGCGTCCTGTTAAGTTAAGCGAATTGCCTGTGGAGCGCCGTCCCGATGCCTTGGAGCCGATCGGATATCTCGATCAACTCGATCATGACTATCTTGAGGTATTAGTCAGTGATAGCGGAATTGGCATTCCAAAAGATCGGCAACATTTACTGTTTGAGGCATTTAGCCAAGTGGATGCATCGACGACTCGTAAGTATGGTGGCACTGGGCTCGGGTTGGCGATCTGCAAGCGCTTGGTGCATGCAATGGGAGGGCGGATTTGGCTGGAAAGTCGCGAGGGCGACGGGGCTGTGTTTGGTTTTGTGGTACGAACTAAGTTGATCGAGGAAGTCCCTGTAATATCCCCTCCGCCAGCTCGTCTAGCTGAGGTGGTGGAGCGTATCGTCGAACAGCACCCTTGCGATATTTTGGTGGTCGGAGATCGTGACGAGGTGGAGCAGCTGTTACTTGCCTGTCGCCAGTTGGGTTACGCACCGCACCACGCTCCGAGTTATGACTTAAGTGCAGATGCCTTTCAGCGCCGTCGTTATAATGTGGTTTTTATCGGGATGGGAAAAGAGGCCGCTGGCCTTGAATTAGCCAGACAGATTTGTGCCGTATCTGGATCAAAGTCTTCGCAAGTGTTGCTGGGGGTGGTTCCAGTCGGGCAAGCAGTCTCGAAGGAGCGCTGTAAGCTGGTGGGAATACAGCGCCTGATCGAAGGAAGCCTAGACGCCGCGACTATCCAAGATGTGATTCTGGATGTGCTGCATGAGCGCGATTAAACGCGCTCACTAGGGCGTGCAAGCCCGCGAGTTCGATATTTGCGTTGATCCCGCAACCGTAGCAAATTGAGCCGCTTTCGTGCTGGATTTGAATGTAAGCTGCGGCATCTGTTGCCGAGCCACTGCCAATCGAGTGCTGGCGATAGTCAAGGAGTGTAAAGTGCTTCCATCCCTGGCTATCAAGTGCTTTGGCAAAGGCGCTGATCGGGCCGTTGCCGCGACCAGAGATCGTAAGCAGCTCACCGTTGAAGTTGATTTGAGCGTCGATGCTGACCTCGCCAGTCTCGAAGAAGTCTTTACGTTGAATCGAGAGCAACTCAAGCGGACTACTTAAATTCACGTATTCGCGTTGGAAAATTTCGTGTACTTCGGCAGATTTTAATTCGCAGTTGTCTTGATCGGCGGCATCATTGATCACGAGGCCGACTTCGGGATGCATAACCTTCGGTAAATCGAGCCCGAACTCACGAGATAAAATATATGCGACGCCGCCTTTACCGCTTTGGCTGTTAATGCGAATGATTGCCTCGTAGTCGCGACCTAGATCGGCGGGGTCAATTAACAAGTAGGGGACCTGCCAGTGTGCGCCTGGTTCGCCATCTTTTTGGCGTAAATCCATGCCTTTCTTGATCGCATCCTGATGCGAGCCAGAAAATGCGGTGAAGACCAAGTCACCGGCATAAGGATGGCGGTCGGGCACATGCATACGCGTAACACGCTCATACGTCGCGCGCGTATGCTCCAAATTGCTAAAGTCGAGCTGGGGGTCGATGCCTTGTGTGTAGAGGTTCAACGCAACGGTTACGATGTCGAGATTTCCAGTGCGTTCGCCGTTGCCGAAAAGCGTGCCTTCGACGCGATCCGCGCCAGCCATTAATCCAAGTTCAGTGGCCGCGACCCCGGTGCCGCGGTCATTGTGCGTGTGTAAGGAAATAATCGCTGTATTGCGCGCTCTCAAGTTGCGGCAGAACCATTCGATTTGGTCGGCGTGTACATTCGGCGTTGCCATTTCAACAGTGGCGGGAAGATTCAGGATAATTTTGTTCGCGGTGGTCGGTTGCCAGACGTCGATCACGGCTTCGCAAATTTCCAAGGCATAATCGACTTCGGTGTCAGAGAAACTCTCAGGAGAATACTCTAGGCGAACTTTGGTGCCTGGTAGGGTGGAAACGAGACTTTTGATCAATTGAGCGCCTTCGGTAGCGATCTGTTTGATCTCTTCTTTGCTCATATTGAAAGTAACGCGGCGCTGTAACGGCGAGGTCGAGTTATATAAATGTACGATAGCTTTGGGCACGCCCTCCAAACTTTCGAAGGTGCGGCGGATCAAATGTTCACGCGCTTGCACTAGCACCTGCAAGGTTACGTCTGCTGGGATGCGGTCTTCTTTGACTAGGCGGCGGATAAAGTTGAACTCTGTATCGCTGGCGGAGGGAAAGCCGACCTCAATTTCTTTGAATCCGGTGGCGACCAGTAATTCGAAGAACTCGACCTTCTCGTCTACGTTCATTGGTATCGCAAGGGCTTGATTGCCGTCGCGAAGATCGACACTTGCCCAAATCGGGGCGGTGGTGATCGTCTTGTCCGGCCATGTGCGGTCGGGCAAATTAATCTGCTGAAAGGGCCGGTACTTGGTGATGGTGCCTTTTTGCATGCTAAAAATGGGTTCGCTACTGAAGTGTTTATTTCGGGTTTCGAGGCGCGGTCTGGTGCGGCGCGTCTCTGTGTCGCGGTGGGAGCATTGGCTCGCTTGATTATTATGCGCGGGCAGTGAGCCCTCAGACGTATTACTTTATGTCCCCAAGGGGGAGAAGTTGTAGTGCTCCTGTTAGGCGTATCGCCTTGACGAATAATACGTGCATCGATTTAGCATTCATCCGATTTAGCGACTGTCAAGCGCGTGCTTGAATCAAGCAAGGACGAGCGTATATTACTTAAGTCTTGTTTGTGGTCTGTATTCCTCTCAGATTTAATAACTGTGGCAGAGATTAATTTAGACTTAAAAGGGCGCACTATTATTTTGGGCATTACGGGATCGATTGCAGCCTACAAGGCTGCCGATATCACTAGTCGCTTGACCGAAGCGGGCGCGCAGGTGTATCCAGTGATGACCGCAGAGGCCTGTCGATTTATACAGCCGCTTACTTTGCAAGTGCTTTCACGTAATCTGGTGGTATCGGACCTGTGGAAGGAGGGGGAGGGCTGGCAACCCGGACACATTGAGTTGGCGGATCGGGCAGACCTCTTGCTTGTAGCTCCAGCGACGGCACATTGCCTCGCATTATTCGCGCAGGGACTCGCGCCAGATCTACTCTCGTCGATTCATTTGGCGACGCCTGCACCAGTGATGTTGGCGCCTGCGATGAATGGCAAGATGTTGGCACATACGGCGACTCAAGAAAATATTAAGACGCTCCGTTCGCGCGGCTATCATTTTATTGAACCGCAGAGTGGTATGCTCGCTTGTGGTTATGAGGGGGAAGGCAAGTTGGCTGCCGTTGAGACGATCGTACAATCGGTCCAAGATTTTTTTACAAACGCTTGATTACACGGAATGGATAAAAGGAATACGCAGTCCGAATCGGCTTCCCCTGATTCAAGTAAAGAGCGCTTGAATAATCGTCTACTTAAGCCAGGAGAAAGCTTTGGGAATTTCCGTGTTGTTAAGTGTATTAGTTCGAGCTTGTTGGCGAATTACTACCACATGCAGCATGTGCGTGATTTGCGTGATGTGACGCTCTGCGTGTTTCACCCCCGAACTATTGAGGATGCGAAATGCTTGAAGCGTCTAGAGGGTTTGCAGGCGGCACTTAAGGCGATTAATCATGAGGGTATTCCGCAGATTCAGGACTGTGCGTTGATGAATCAGCGGCACTGCATCTTTATGGATGCAGTCAAGGGGCAAAGCTTGAGCCAATATTTCGCTGAGCATGCCAAGCCGGGAGAGGCGGGGGTCGATGCTGAGGACGCGGGGCGAATCTTGGCTTTGTTGTTGGGGATTTTGGGGTATGCGCATGCGCAAGGTGTGGACCATCGTGATCTGGATACGGACCTCATTTTCATACAGAGCGATGGCTCGATTCAGGTGCTCGGATTGGGTGTGAAAGCGACTTTGGGCAGTGAGTTGTTTGAGTCGGTCGTTTCGGCATCGGTCTGTCCGCTGGGTGCGAATGTGACTCCCGAGCGACTCAACTCGTTTGATGTGATGAGTCCTGAGTATCGCCACGGNATCGCTGAAGATGCGCGAGTGGATATTTTTGCTTCGGGTTATATNGCGTATTGGCTTTTGACAGGCCAGAAAGCGGACCTGTCTAAGTATAAGGCTCCGTCAACCATGGTGGATAATCTCCCTAAAGTTTGGGATGCGCTAGTTGAGACGACGCTTAAGCGAAGCCGTGATGAGCGGTATCAATCTTGCAGGAGTATGCTACTGGCTTTGAAGGGAACGGCGGACGAACTGGAGCCTGAACGTGGCGGCTTGATTCAGCGGCAGATTGATCGAATTCCAGTGCCGAAGGGAATTGAGGCGCGTGGCGAGCTGGCGACTCGAATCTATCGCCTGGCGGTGATTGGTTTGGTTGGTCTGAGTTTGACGGGCTTGGTCGCATCTTTCTTGCATTCAATATTTGGCGAGCGCTTAGAAAATGCGCAAGTGGTGTCGATGGCGGCGGAAGGTGAATCGCCAAATTTACGACTTAATGTGACGCCCCTCGGGGCGCAGGTCCGGTTTGTTGGTATCGATGCTGTCTTTAACGCCAGAGTGGGTGGGCTCGATTTGGTTGTGCAGCCTGGAGATTATGATGTGCGTATTACTGCTCCGCAGTATTTAGAGCAGCAGTTGCCGGTGTCTATTAGGAATGTTGCCTTGCCTAGAATTAATGTTGAGTTGCAGTCAGCGTTGGAAAGTTTGCAAATTCAGACTGAACCCGGAGCGGTAATTGCCCTGCTGAATGAAGACAATCTAGAAGTCGAACTCGGCACCACGGATGCGGATGGACAGTTTAATTTAAAGCGGGGAGAATTTGACGAGTTTGATCGTATTGTTATCCGTAAGATGGGATACTTGCCCACGGTTCTAGAAGACCTGAATGGTGAGCTGCTGCAGGTCGTGTTGGCTGAGTTGCCGTCGAGTGTGACTGTGCGGACTCAACCTTCGGGAGCTCGAGTCTTGGTAAATAGTATCTATGTGGGACCTTCACCTGTAACAATCGATGCATCCGAGGGCAATGGAAACTACATTGTGGCCGTGCAATCTCAAGGTTATCGCTCCGTTAGTCGCCGTGTTAATGTAGAATCCGGCGAGCATGAAGTGGTTGATTTTGGCGCACTGGTCGCACGATCGGCAGAGCTTGGTTTTGCGGTTACTTTTGTAGGTGCCCCTAGTAGTGAGGTATCCCGATTAATGGATGACCTGGTAGTGGAGCTAGATGGGCAGCGACTCGCATATGATTCAGAGGTGCTGAAGGCGGTACTTGAGGGTACTCATACAGTGCGCTTACTGCATCCGCTATATGTGTCAGCATTGCAAACTGTGAAGGTCGAGGATCGATTGAATCAGAAGCTGACTTATTTAATGCAGCCATTACCTGGTCAGGTCGAGTTGCTGATGCCGCCTGAGCTGGAAGTTGAAGTGCGGGTGGCAGGCGTGGATGTCGATGATTTGGATGGTGTTGTTTCTTTGGCTGCCAATCAACGTGTTGAGCTTGAACTGCGAATTAAAGATTATCTTACGATGGTGCGACGCTTTAAGTTGAAGCCCGATGAACGTATTACATGGGAGGTTGAACCAGTTCAAATTCCGGGGCCAGAGCCTGGGGCGGAGTGGACGATGCCTTATTTAGCTTTGAAGCTCTGTTGGGTTGAGGCGGGGCAATTCTTAATGGGTAGTCCGATTGAGGAAGTGGGGCGCTTGCCGAATGAGGGGCCGCAGACGGCGGTTCGTTTTAATCAGGGGTTCTGGATTGGAAAATATGAGGTGACTCAGGCGCAGTATTCGAAGGTGATGGATCAAAATCCTTCGTCGGTGACTAGTGATAGCTTGCCGATAGACAACGTTTCATGGGAAGACGTCAGGCTATATTGCCAAGTCTTGACGAATATCGAAAGAGCCGCCGGACGCTTACCAGATGGCTATGTGTATCGATTGCCGACAGAAGCGGAGTGGGAGTATGCGGCCCGCTCTGGCTCGGTATTGCCGTTTGCCTTTGGTAATCAAGCTGATGTTTCGAATGGTAATTTTAGTGGAGTTTATCCAGTCGATGTCGAGCATCAGGTAAGTAATCTGGATCATTACGGCACCTTGCCGGTGGGTTCATATCCACCAAATGATTTTGGGCTACACGATACGCACGGCAATCTCGCCGAATGGACTTTAGATCGATATAATGGTCGTCTTTATGGTGGTTCGCTAGTCGATCCACGTCCGCGAGATGCAGGGCGCCGTGTAGTCGTTCGCGGAGGCAGTTGGGAGGATTTTGCAGTTCGAGTGCGTAGCGCCGCGCGCGATGAAATTCGCGGTGATACAAAGAGTAACGCGATCGGATTTCGAGTCGCGTTGGCACCCGCTTTCTAGTGCCGCGACTTTCGGCCATCTCGGCGGCGTGCGCTTATGGCTAACGCCTCTGCGCGACCTTCGCTGGACCGTTTTTAATCCGGATTAATTGCGTGGATCGTGACCGACTAGGCTAGTCGTCTAGTTAGAGCTGCAGGCAGAAAGCAACGCTTGGGCCGATGAGTAAGGCGCTGTCCGTCAGCACGCGAAATGTTTCTATGCAAAGTCGCTTCTGGTAGGCGTGTATAATCAGCAGTGCTCCTAGCGATAGGCCTATTTGGAGGGCCCATGCGTGATCTAAAAAGCACAGTGAGAGGGCGCAGGTAATCTTCAGGGCGGTGATAAATAGAGTGGGCAATCGAGAGAGTGAGCGCACCTGTAGAGCGGTGTCGATGCACTGCTCTTTCGCTCCGATCATTAAGCAATTGATCAAGCATAGCAGCGCTAGCGCACGCGCCGGCGGCCAGAGGCTAGCGCTGGGCAGCAGGAATACGATTACGCCTCCAGCAAAGATGATTGCGACGCAGAGTTCTTTCGGGAAGAAGCGCCGAGAGAGTCTTTGATTTAAGGCGGTATAGACTAAGCAGAGCGCCAGCAGTGCTGCGCCGTTTTTTAGCTGAGTGCTTGTTAGCCCTGCGAACGCGATCCCGATATTACTCAATAAAACGCACCACCAGCAGCGCCAGAGTGTGTTGCGGTATTGCTTCGCAAAGCGGTGTCGAGCCGAGTGCAGTTTTTGGAGTGGGCGCTTTGCGACATCGAACAGACGATCCGCGATGTAGGTCAACCAGACGGATAGGCCCAGTACGATTTGGACCGCCGCGCTGACTTCATGCCCGAGTGCGGCAGCAAAGGCCGCCTGCCAGACCAGCGCAATCAGCGCCGCATCCACTGCGAGGAGGTTTGGCCATTGCCAGAGTCGAATGTGTAGCATGCTCCGACCATGGACGCGAAGCCATCCACAGCGCAAACCTGAAGCCATGCCTCCTTAAATTGTTTGATCCATTCGGTGTTTTTCGCCGAATGACTATTTTCTATTGACGGACACCGAGGTATATCCATTTTTCCAACTTTCCTTTAAGGGGCATTAGCTCAGTTGGTAGAGCGCTTGCATGGCATGCAAGAGGTCAGGAGTTCGACTCTCCTATGCTCCACCACTCTTTTTAGGCGTGAAAGTCACTCAGAGTCTAAGGTGTTTGCATGTTGAACTCAATTTGGCTAACCGAGCCGGTAAATGCAATGAATGTGCAGCTGATATTATTCATCTGAGCTTTGTGCTGGATATGATATTTGATCTACAGAAAAGCAGACAATTAATTCTATAATTCTGAGCACAAAAAAGGGGCCTCAGTAATGAGGCCCCTTGGATTAATTTAGAAGCAGATGTTACTTATTGAGCACACTCAAAACAATGATGAGTGTTACAATGCTCGAGAGGCTTGCACCACTGCCAATGAAACTATCAACAAGACCTTTAATGTTGCCGATCACATTCATACTTGCGCCTTGGCCGAAAACAACAGAGGCAACGATAAGAAGGCCGATAGCTGCAACGAGTACACCAGAGATTCCTCCGATAGCTGACTTGATTTGATTAATTGTATTTTCCATAGTATTTTTTATTTTGGGTTTTTTTGTTTGTTCGGGATTCTGTTATGCGCGATTGCGCAGCAGGCCGAAGATTAGAATGATGGCAACTAAGCCAACGAAACCGTTTTCTCCGCCAATAGCGGTAACAATTCCAGATAGGTTTCCGACCACACTGGCGCCGAAAATGGCGCCTTGGCCGAAGACGATCTCAGCAATAATACCGAGAGCAATNAGCCCTATTCCGAGTTCGGATATACTTTTGATTATACTAGTTAGCTGTGAGGTTACTTTTTCCATTTATCTCCTTTGTTGGGGTGAACCAGTAGTCNTTAGCGATGATTCACATGAACCATTAGCACTACTAGAAAAGCAAAGCGGCGCATCAATACGCCAAAAGAGGGGAAGACTCACTAGGCTGAGACAACACTGTCTCGCCAATTTCCAATTTACATGTATAATACACGTCACTGGAAAAAACAAATTAACAATAAATTGACGTATGTCCAGTACTCTTTTTAGGCAGCGGAAGCCGCTTGTTTAAAGCCGTCCGGCTTTTTCGTACTTAGGTTGTCTGGTTCTGATTGATACAGCTTATTGTTTGC
>JGI20152J14361_10002180_pt1 | contig 11884 bp, 7 predicted proteins | sample COG_02_FD_14361 | JGI IMG/M metagenome (IMG submission 14361)
CCTGCAGCAGGTCCATGCCTTCGACGGAGAGTATCTTGGTTTGCAGCCAGGCGTTTGAACTGCTCCAAACTCGAGGCGTTTCGAAAAAGGCCTGACCCAGCTGCAGCATACGCTGCTGACAGAGCTGTTCAATAGCCTCAGGGGAAAGTTCTGGGTAGCAGAGCTTTAGATTGACTCGCGAGACATGAACCGGGGTCAGTTTTAGGGCATAGATTAGACGACCCACGCCACGACCCAGAGCGCGACTGAGTCTGAGCGGTAAAAAAGCGAAGCTTCGCAACAGTAATACTAGAATAGAATTTTTCAATACCGTTGTTTAACCTCGCGCCGGTAGTCGTGCTGGTGGTGAGTTTTTGACGGGGTACTTTACTAGCGCTTATTTATGAAGCGTCGTTATTGGTGCTTTTTATCAAAGCTTAGCCATAAGCTCATCGCGTAAATAAGCGCGCAGGTCTTCGCCTATTTCGCCGTGTAACAGGCCGAGCTCGATATTGGCTTTGAGCAGACCCATCTTGCTACCACAGTCGTATCTAGTGCCGGCGTATTCATAGGCCAAAACCTGCTCTTCGGTTAGCAGAGTCTGGATTGCGTCGGTAAGCTGATACTCACCTCCAGCACCAGGCTCTAAGTTGGCTAGGTGCTTAAAGATTTGCGGGGTGAAAATATAGCGGCCGGTGACACCCATATCCGAGGGTGCATCTTCAAATTTCGGCTTTTCAACAATTTTGTCCAACAGGTGAACCCGATCAGCCTGACGCTGGCCACTGATCACGCCATAGGCCGAAATCTCGGGGCCCGGCACTTTCTGGACTGCGATAACCGAGCTTTTGTAAAATTCGTATTGCTCAACCATCTGTCGAACAGCACCTTTCTCGCCGTGGATAAGATCGTCGGCAAGAATCACTGCAAAGGGCTCGTCGCCAATAAGGTGGGCGGCGGTCAATACAGCATGGCCCAAACCCAGTGCTTCGTTCTGACGAATATAGGTACAGCTGACGCCTTTGGGTACTATATTTTGGGCTATATGCAGCAGTTTGGTTTTATTATTCTTTTCCAGCTCGTGTTCCAGCTCGTAGGCCTTGTCGAAATGATCGGCAATACTGCGCTTGTTGCGCCCGGTGATAAAAATCATCTCGGTAATACCGGCTTCTACAGCCTCCTCAACCGCGTACTGAATTAATGGCTTATCGACCACCGGCAGCATCTCTTTCGGGTTAGCTTTAGTGGCCGGCAGAAATCGCGTGCCCATACCGGCCACTGGGAATACTGCTTTGCGAACCTTTTCGCCGCGTCGTACATGTACCATTGAATCCGTTCCTTTGAATAATAAATCGATGCTTGCCATGCAGGATATTCATCCCGCCTGCGTAATGCCCTGTATTATATCCATAACTGATTGGAATTCGGGGACTTTAATTGGCCCTTTAGCGCGCTTGAGCCCTTTCTTTATTGAGCCGCCGCCCTATAATTGCTCATTCGCGATAAATTTCACCTTTTAACTGTTCCTCAGATCTGTAGGTATTCACCTTGAGCAATGTCGGCACGCCTCCTGAAACTTTTCAGGAGCTAATTATCAGACTGCAACAATACTGGGCTGACCAGGGTTGCGTAGTGCTTCAACCACTGGATATGGAAGTGGGCGCTGGCACCTTTCATCCGGCGACATTTTTACGTGCTATTGGCCCGGAGAATTGGAACAGTGCCTATGTTCAAGGCTGCCGTCGTCCCACTGACGGTCGCTATGGTGAAAACCCCAACCGATTACAGCATTACTATCAGTTTCAGGTAGCTATGAAGCCTTCGCCACCAGAATTTCAAGAGCTCTATTTGGGCTCCCTGCGCTGTCTCGGAATAGACACCCAGGTGCACGACGTGCGCTTTGTTGAGGATAACTGGGAATCGCCAACTCTTGGAGCATGGGGAATCGGCTGGGAGGTTTGGCTCAACGGTATGGAAATTACTCAGTTCACCTATTTCCAGCAGGCTGGCGGGCTCGAATGCTACCCGGTTACCGGCGAGATTGCCTACGGGCTGGAGCGTATCGCCATGTATCTCCAGGGTGTAGATAGCATCTATGACTTGATCTGGGCCCGGGGTCCTCAGGGTGACGTGACCTACGGTGATGTGTTTCATCAAAATGAAGTAGAGATGTCGACGTTTAATTTTGAACATGCTGACGTCGCCGCACTGTTTGCCCAGTTTGATCAATATGAGAAAGACAGTATGCGACTGACGGAAGCCAGCTTGCCACTGCCCGCCTATGAGATGGTCATGAAGGCATCTCATGTCTTTAATCTGCTCGATGCTCGCCATGCGATATCGGTGACTGAGCGTCAGCGTTATATCTTGCGTGTTAGAACGTTGTCTCGCGCTGTTGCTCAGGGGTATTTTGATTCACGTTTAGCGCTCGGTTTTCCTCTCGCCGATGCTGATCTTGCCGAAGAAGTCATTGCCCGTGTAGCCTCCGAAAAGGCACAGGCGCTGGCTAAGCAGGAACGAGCCGAGAAGAAGGCGGGGGTCTCAAAGTGAGCAAAGATTTTCTAGTTGAAATTGGCACTGAAGAGCTGCCACCGAAAATACTGCGCCAGCTGTCTGAAGCCTTTGCCAATGGCATTAGCAAAGGTTTAAAAGACCGACAGCTGGGCTTTGACCTGATGACAGTCTATGCTGCGCCGCGCCGCTTGGCAGTGTTGATCAGCGAGCTCGATGAGCAGACTCCAGACCAAGATATTGTCAGTTGGGGCCCACCGCTCAAGGTGGCCTTCGATGCCGATGGCCAGCCAACCAAGGCTGCCGAGGCCTTTGCCAGAAAGAATGGTCTTGGAGTCGAGTCGCTGGCTAAGCTAGTGGAAAACGACGGCCAGCAGGATAAACTCTGTGTTCGCCAAAGTATTTCAGGTAGCAACACACAGGCCCTACTGGGTGACATTATCAATCAATCTCTCACCGCCCTCCCGGTGCCAAAGCCAATGCGTTGGGGCCGCAGTCGACAGGAATTTGTTCGGCCGGTTCAGTGGGCTGTTGTGCTGTTTGGCGCTGATACAGTTGCCATAGATATTCTCGGTGTGACCAGCGGTAACCTTAGCCGCGGCCACCGTTTTCACAGCAGTGGTGATATTGAAATCACCTCGCCCGGGAGCTATCGCGACGCGCTGTATGATGCCTTTGTCATGGTGGACTTTGATCAGCGCCGCGAGTTGATTCGCCAAGGGGTTATGGCTGAGGCTGAGAAAGCTAATGGTCACGCGGTGATCGGCGAAGACTTACTCGAGGAAGTGACCTCGCTAAATGAATGGCCTGTGCCATTAATGGGTCACTTTGAGGAGCACTTTTTAGAGGTTCCTGCGGAGGCTCTGGTTTCGTCAATGGCACAGCACCAGAAATATTTTCATGTGGTGGATGCTAACAATCAGCTAATGCCACTATTTATTACTGTTGCTAATATTGTTAGCTCCGATCCACAGCAGGTTATAAGCGGCAATGAGCGAGTCATTCGTCCACGCCTAGCCGATGCAGCGTTTTTCTATAGTACTGATCTAAAAACCACCCTTGAGGCACGGCGCGAGTCGCTGCGTAAGATTATCTTCCAGTCTAAGCTTGGTACTGTCTACGACAAGACTGCCCGGGTTAGCGCGCTGGCGAAGACCTTGGCACCCTTTGTCGGCGCCGATGTGGCTGCTGCGGGGCGCGCTGGAGAGCTGTGCAAATCTGACCTAGTGACCGAAATGGTTGGCGAGTTTGATGACCTGCAAGGTGTTATGGGGCGTTATTACGCACTTCATGACGGTGAAGACAAGGCCGTTGCCGAAGCCCTATTAGAACAATATTTGCCGCGCTTTGCCGGCGACGCTATTCCAGCCAGCGCTACTGGCGCGGCACTGGCCCTGGCTGATCGCCTGGACACGCTTGTTGGAATATTTGCTATTGGGCAACAGCCCTCGGGCTCAAGGGATCCCTTTGCCTTAAGGCGTGCCAGCCTCGGTATCTTACGGATTATTATCGAGCGTAATATAGATATAGACCTGAAAGTCGCAATCGCAGGGGCGGCGCAACAGTTAGCCCTCACTGAGGCATCAGACGATTGCCAAGAGCAAGTGCTCACTTACATTATAGAGCGCTTAAAATCGTGGTATCGTGACCAGAGTATCACTCCTGAAGTTTTCGCTTCCGTGGCGTCTGTTGGGCTATCCAATCCTTTAGATATGGATGCACGAGTTAAGGCCGTGGATCAATTTTCCCGTGCAACTGAAGCTGTGGCTCTAGCTTCCGCGAATAAGCGTGTGTTGAATATTTTAGTCAAACAGGGCGAGGCCAACGTTGCGGAAAAAGTTGATTCAACTCTATTTGAGGACCCGGCAGAGACTCAGCTAGCAGCAGATATTGAACGTTTAAGCCTGCTGATTGCCCCTCTGGTAGCAGAGCGTAACTATGTCGGCGTGCTCGCGGCTCTGGCAACATTGCGCGAACCGGTAGATAATTTTTTCGATGCAGTATTGGTGATGGCGGATAACCTTGAGGTGAGAGCCAACCGACTGGCCCTGCTGCACAACCTGCGCCAGTTGTTTTTAAATGTTGCAGATATTTCACATCTGGTAGTCGGCAAGTAACATCCTCCACAGGGACTAATTAATAGCAGTGGTAAAGCGAGAACGAAATTCAGCCGCGGGGAACGCTAATGGGCAGTGTCAATGGAATGCTTAAAATCTGGCAAGGAGTAAGAGCCTTTGTGTTTTACAGTGGACTAGTGGTGCTGGTGCTGCTAATGCTTCTGGCGCTTTGTCTAGTAGGGTTTTTGCCGTTTCGTTACCGTCAACTCTGTGTCACCTCTGGCAATAGAGTGATAATGCTTTGGCTGCGTCTGATCTGTGGAGTCAGAATACAGGTCAGTGGCCTAGACAATATTCCAACTAAGGCCTGTGTCGTCCTGAGTAATCACCAAAGTACCTGGGAAACCTTCTTTCTTCAAAATCTGTTTGTTCCGGCCAGTGTGATTCTGAAGCGTGAGCTTCTGTGGATCCCGTTCTTCGGATGGGGACTCTATTTTATGCGCGCCATTGCCATCAAACGATCTAATCCTGCCGGTGCGATTCGCCAGGTTTTAAAGCAGGGTAAGCAACGCTTAGCCCAGGGTATTAATGTGGTTATTTTTCCTGAGGGAACGCGTGTTCGCGCCCCAGAATTGGGTAACTTTATGACCAGCGGTGCGGCGTTGGCCAAGAGCGCTGGGGTACAGCTGCTGCCGGTGCGTCACGACGCAGGACATTGCTGGCCCGCAACCAGCTGGCTGAAAACACCTGGAACCATCAATCTAGTGATAGGCCCGCCTATAGATACAGCCCAGGGAACCCCTCGCGAGCTAACCGAGACGGCTCGTCAGTGGATAGACAGTGCCCTATAACAGGGCGCTAACTATCCCAACCGACAAACAAAAACGCCGCCTTAGAATACTGGGCGGCGTTTTATATTGCAGCTTTGGCTTGGGTCTTTCACCTTAGCCTCTAACCAGATGCATAAACCCAGATTAAACGTCCAAATTAACGACTGACAGGGCATTGGTCTCAATAAAGTCACGACGGGGCTCGACCTGATCACCCATCAAAGTAGTAAACATCTGATCCGCCGCAATGGCGTCTTCGATAGTCACTCGCAGCATTCGTCGCGCATCAGGGTCCATGGTGGTGTCCCAAAGCTGACCTGGGTTCATTTCACCGAGCCCTTTGTAGCGCTGCGTACTGATGCCTCTGCGGGATTCAGCCATCAGCCAATCAAGTGCATCCGTGAAACTCTCAACCTGAGCACTGCGCTCGCCCCGCTGAACATAGGCGCCCTCTTCTATCAGCCCCTGCAACACCTCACCAAGACCGGCTATAGCTCGGTACTCGTTAGCAGCAAAAAGTTCACGACTGAGCAGATGATAGTTAGGAATACCATGTGCGGTGATCTCAACCTTTGGCTGAAAGATGTTGTGTTCTTTGTCTTCGTCCACCAAGACCTTGTAGCGATGAGTTCCGTTATCAGAAACCGCGAGCTTTTCCTGAAGATCGGCACACCAAGCAGCAAGATCGCCGGAGTTTTCCAGAAGTTCCGCAGAAAACTTCTTCGTATAGACCAGAGCATGCAGAATTACTTTAGGGTATACAAGCGACATGCGATCCACTAGGCCGATAACATGGCGGTACTTGCTTACCAAGTCTTCAAGAGCCGTTCCCTTAATACCGGGAGCGGTTGCATTGACGTACAGAGCAGCGTTTTCGAGGGCCTTAGCGGTCAAATATTCCAATAGCGCATCATCGTCCTTAACATATTGTTCACTCTTGCCGCGATTCACTTTATACAGCGGTGGCTGGGCGATGAAGATATGACCCTGCTCAACCAACTCGCGCATTTGGCGAAAGAAGAAGGTGAGCAATAGAGTACGGATATGCGACCCGTCCACGTCCGCATCGGTCATGATAACCACGGTGTGATAACGTAATTTGGCAACGTTAAACTCTTCTGCGCCTATACCACAGCCTAGAGCGGTAATCAGAGTGCCAACTTCGGCACTGGAAAGCATCTTATCGAAACGCGCCTTTTCAACATTGAGAATCTTACCTTTGAGCGGCAAAATTGCCTGAGTGCGGCGATCGCGGCCCTGTTTGGCGGAGCCCCCTGCAGAGTCTCCCTCCACTAAGTAGAGCTCGGATAGCGCAGGATCTTTTTCCTGACAGTCAGCTAGTTTGCCGGGCAGGCCTGCAATATCCAATGCACCCTTTCGACGGGTCATTTCGCGCGCTTTGCGAGCAGCTTCTCGAGCACGGGCTGCGTCAATCATTTTATTCACAACTGCGCGGGCGTCCTGAGGGAACTCTAACAAGAACTCAGTAAACTTCTCACCCATCTCCTGCTCAACAGCGGTTTTGACCTCTGAACTCACCAATTTGTCTTTGGTCTGCGAGGAGAATTTTGGGTCCGGCACTTTTACCGAGATAATTGCGGTCAACCCTTCACGGGCGTCATCACCAGTGGTAGCGACCTTTGCTTTGCCATTGATACCCTCTTTCTCAATATAGGTATTGAGGCCTCGAGTCAGGGCCGAGCGGAAGCCAGCTAAGTGGGTGCCGCCATCGCGCTGGGGAATATTATTGGTATAACAGTGGATATTTTCCTGGAAGCCGTCATTCCATTGCAGTGCAACCTCAACACTGGTGCCATCTTCGCGATGGGTGTTGAAGTGCATAACCTTGTTTACTGTGGTTTTGTTGGTGTTGAGAAACTCAACAAAGGCCCTCAAGCCACCTTCGTAGGCGTAGACCTCTTCCTTGCCACTGCGCTCGTCTGCCAAGACAATTCGAACTCCAGAATTAAGGAAAGACAACTCGCGAAGGCGTTTGGCTAACACGTCGAAGTGAAATTTGATATTAGTGAAAGTATCCACAGAGGGCACGAAGTGCACCTCTGTGCCGGATTCTTCAGTATCACCGATAATGGTCAGTGGGCCTTGTGGTTCACCATGAGAATAATGCTGCTCGTAGACCTTGCCTCCCCGTCGAATGGTAAGACGCAGGGCCACTGATAGCGCGTTGACCACAGAGACGCCTACACCATGTAGGCCACCAGACACCTTATAGGAGTTATCGTCGAACTTACCGCCAGCATGGAGCACGGTCATAATGACCTCTGCCGCTGATACGCCCTCTTCGTGCATCTCTGTGGGAATTCCGCGGCCATTGTCTGAGACGGTGATGGATTCATCCTGATGAATGACAATTTTGATCTCGGAACAGTGGCCAGCTAGGGCCTCATCGATCGAATTATCAACCACCTCAAACACCATATGGTGTAAACCGGTGCCGTCGTCAGTATCACCAATGTACATGCCAGGACGCTTACGTACGGCATCCAAACCTTTTAACACTTTAATACTGGAAGAATCGTAATTCTGTTCGTCAGTCATAAACTCTCTATTCCTGTTGTTTCATCAATCGAAGCCGTGCCATGTTCCATGTGGAACATCTTATAGGGCATCTTTTCTAGCAAACTCTCAAAATCTCGCCTATCCACACCAGTAATAAAGTACTGACAACCAAGATCATTCAGATAAGCAATCACCTGCCCTCTATGCTGATAATCAAGCTCAGCAGGTAAATCGTCTAAAAGGAAAAGACAGGACTCGCCGGACTTTTCGCGATAATGACTTGCTTGCGCTAACTTAAGTGCATAAACAAGGAGCTTTATCTGCCCTCTCGACAAATGATCAGCCGCTGGCTGCCCATCTACCTTTATTTTTATATCCGCTCGGTGCGCACCGTGATTTGTCGTTTTGGTGGCTATATCGCGAGCCTGGTCCTGAGTATAGACCTCTTGCAGTGATCGGCTATTATCCCAACCACAATAGTATTCAAAGCTAATCTCGCCCAACCCATCAAAGGCGCTTAAAGCCGCTTGTATCTGCGCACCAAGCTGGCCTAAATAGCTCCGCCTGAAATCAGTAATCTGCTCACAGAGAGGGATAAGCTCAGCCGTCCAGGTGCTCAACAATGCTTCGTCCATTCTACCATGGCGAAGCAATTGATTGCGCTGTTTTAGCGTTTTTTGAAAGCGCCTCCAGACCTCAGTGTAGGTGTGTTCCACGTGGAACACACCCCAATCCAAAAACTGCCGTCGTTGCAACGGACCGCCCTCCAGGAGCATAAAGCTATGCGCATCAATTAACTGAAGTGGCAACTGGGAAACCAGCTGTACCGCAGACTGAAGGGATTGCCCATCCACACGCGCCTCAAACTGACCCTTAGAGGTGCGCTTGATACCTAGCTGATGTCTAGAGCCACTAACCTCCCGATTTAGACGCCCCGACACAATTAACTCATCGGCGTCATTGTTGACCACCACGCGCAGATCACGATTCCGGAAGGAGCGGCCACGGCCGAGCAAATAGATAGACTCAAGAAGGCTGGTTTTGCCGCTGCCATTGGCCCCAAAGATAATGTTACCCTGAGGATGACAGGACAGCTGGACAGCTTGCAGGTTGCGCACCTGAAATATATCCAGCTTTGACAGAAACATTAGTTAGCAGCGCCGGCTACTATAGAGAGGTAAACCAATGCCTCTCTACAGTCGCATAGGCATAACAACGTAGACGGCAGATCCGTCAGCTGCATCTTCCACTAGAGCGCTGCTGCTGGAATCAGACAGGGTCAGTCGAACGGAATCCCCCTTTAAGACATTGAGCACGTCGAGCAAATAACTGACATTGAAGCCAATCTCTAACTCATCGCCAGCATAATCAACGCCAACTTCCTCTTCGGCCTCTTCCTGCTCTGGATTATTGGCGACCATTTTGATTGCGCCACTAGACAGCAGAATCCGCACTCCACGGTACTTCTCGTTGGAGAGAATCGCTGTACGGCCAAAGGCCTGCTTAAGCTCAGCGCGATTGCCCTCGACCAGCTTATCACCCCCTTTGGGCAACACCCGATCATAGTCCGGATAAGCACCATCAACCAACTTAGAGGTAAAACAGTAATCACTGCCGTCTACTCGAATATGGTTTGAACCCATAGCAACCCGAACAGCACCCTCCTCAGCAACTAAGCGAGATAGCTCAATAACACCTTTACGCGGCAGTATCGCCTTGATTAACTCGGCAGCCTCAGTATTGCACTCAGCATCACAGAGCGCCATGCGATGACCGTCTGTAGCTACCGCGCGGAGCTTGTTGGCACTTACTTCCCACAACATACCGTTGAGGTAATAACGCACATCCTGCTGAGCCATCGCAAAAGAGGTGGCGTCGATAAGATTCTTTAAAATGACCCCCTCTATATCAAACTGAATGTTATTTTCACCGTTATCCACAGAGGGGAACTCGTTGGCCGGCAACGTCGCCAGAGTAAAACGACTGCGCCCACTGACTACCTGAGCCTTACCGTCACTACTGAAAAACTTGATATTCGCGCCTTCAGGCAACGAACGACAAATATCTAACAGCTTACGCGCCGAAACAGTGACCTCACCCGCCTCATCTGCACTAACAACATCAGTATGACCAATAATCTCAACCTCAAGATCAGTACCGGTTACTGCTAGGCGTGAGCCATCCAAGGTCAACAAAACATTCGACAGAATAGGCAGCGTCTGACGTCTCTCTACAACACCAACAACTAGCTGCAATGGTTTAAGCAAGGCTTCACGGGAAAGGCTAAATTTCATGGTATCGATTAATCTCCAGCACTAATTTACGATGTCTGATAAAAGACTATTAAAAGTCTGTTACATATCTATTTAATAAATCTACCTACAAGCATTACCTTTGCGGGCTTCTTAATTTGAAAGCGTGCGATACAGATTCTTTAAATCCCGCTCCACATCCCGATCTATGCCCTCTAACTCTTTCACCTTACGGCAGGCGTGGAGCACCGTAGTATGGTCTCTACCGCCAAAGGACTCACCAATTTCCGGCAAGCTGTAGTTGGTCAAATCCTTGGCTAATGCCATGGCAATCTGCCGCGGCCGAGCCACTGAGCGGCTGCGGCGCTTGGAGAGCAAATCGGACATTTTTAGCTTGTAGTAGTCCGCTACGACTCTCTGAATATTGTCTATGGTAACTAGCTTATCCTGCAGCGCCAACAAGTCTTTCAAGGATTCTCGAATTAAATCTATATCTATAACCCGACCACTAAACTGGGCGTGAGCCATAACCCGCTTAAGGGCGCCCTCCAGCTCCCGGACGTTGGAACGGATACGCTGGGCGATAAAGAATGCCGCATCTCGGGACAGATCCATACCAGCCTGCTCTGCCTTGTTGATCAATATCGCAACACGAGTCTCAAGCTCAGGCGGCTCAACAGCAACCGTTAATCCCCAGCCGAAGCGAGACTTGAGGCGCTCTTCAACGCCACTGATCTCTTTGGGGTAGCGATCACAGGTCAGAATCATCTGCTGACCGCGCTCTAAAAGCGCATTATAGGTGTGAAAGAACTCTTCCTGACTGCGCTCTTTGCCAGCAAAAAACTGAATATCATCGATAAGCAAGGCATCCACCGAGCGATAAAACTGCTTAAACTCATCGATCGCCTTGAGCTGCAAGGCCTTGACCATGTCAGCAACAAACCGCTCAGAGTGCAGATAAACAATTTTCGCATCGGGCTTGCGCATGCGCAGGGCATTACCCACGGCGTGCATAAGGTGCGTCTTACCCAGCCCGACACCACCATAAATAAACAGCGGGTTGTAGGAACCACCAGGGTTTTCTGCAACCTGCTGGGCGGCAGCAAGGGCCAGCTGATTGGACTTTCCCTCAACAAAACTGTCGAAGGTAAACGCGCTATTAAGATTACTTTTAAGACTGTGTTCGGCTGCCGATGTAATAATAGCGGGGGCCTGTATACGCTGAATAACCGGGGTTTCCTGAGGCACAAAACCTGATGGCGGTTGTTGCTCGATGATTTGATCCGAGGGCACTAAGGCAGAACGGACACCGTTAGACCTACCAGGAGCATCCGCTTTAAACGTTGGCGCCATTTCTGCTTGGGCCACCACAGCCACAGCGCAATGTCCGGCGTCAAACTGGGCAAACAATTGCTCAATGCGGGCCAGAAACTTATTTTGAACCCAGTCTTCAATAAACCGGTTGGGAGCAATCAACTGCACTCTCTGAGAGGTTCCTGCGTCATCTGAGTCGCCAGCAAACAGCTGTGCCCGCAGAGGTCGAATCCAGGTATTAAACTGTTGAGCTGGCAATTCATCACTCAGCTGCTTGGTGCACCCAGCCCAAACTACTTCGAGCGAACTTGCATCGATCAACTGATCACCACCCGCCACGCTCAGCGCGCCATGCCCAGGAGTCGAATTTAAGCCAACTATTTTAACTTCTTGATTCAAATGGAACCCCAAATTTACCGCA
>JGI20152J14361_10002184_pt1 | contig 11874 bp, 10 predicted proteins | sample COG_02_FD_14361 | JGI IMG/M metagenome (IMG submission 14361)
AGCTCTTTAATACCATCGTAATTATGGTCTAAAATAATTTCAGCTTCGTCTTCTATAGGTGTTTGTCCTAGAAGGTTTTGGTAGGTTTCTTTTAACCAAGTAAACTTAAATGATTTTTCTTTTTCAGCTAAGAATATTGCTTTGGCTTCATCGTCTAATTTATGAAGCATAATGTTTTCTAAAGCACTTACTATAATCTCGATAGCTATCAGAATTAAAAGTATTAACAGTAAAAAGAGTATTACTGCTGGGTGTTTTATAAATGCTGGTTGCGCTCCAGAATCAATAAAGAATTCTACGGCTCCAAAAATTATAAAAAATACTACTGGAACACGAATCCAAGAAGGAACTAAATCTTTCATTTGATGGTTGTTTTATTATTTTTAAATGGACAAATGTAACCTCCGATTCTATTCAGAAGAAAATTCAAAATTTTATTAGTCGGTTTCATAATATATACTCGTTTTGATTGTCTAGTGGAATATTACTAACAGTTTTTATATGGTCTTTTTTAGCGGTAATTACCCACCAAAAAAGTACTACAAAAAAGATAAAAAAGATGAGCAAAGAAATGATTGGGAATATTTCAATCCCAGCAATGCTATCCATATGATTTTTTACAAATTTTAACATAATGTTTTCTTTTGATGCTTAATTAATCTTCAACATGAATATCGGTGCCTAATCGCTGTAAGTACGCTATCATAGCTACAATCTCACGATTCTTCATCTCAATAAAGTCTTCACTGTTTTCAGCAGCATATTTCTTGTCTGCCTCATATGTTTTTGCGAAGTCTGGATCACTATACAAGTTTTGTTCAATTTGAGTACCTTGGTCTAACATATTCTGTTGCGCATTAGCTATATCTTCTTCAGAATAAGGAACACCTAATGTAACCATAGCTTCCATTTTTGTTTCAGTATTTGATTTATCAAGTTCACTAGATGAACCTGTAATTAACCAAGGATAACGTGGCATGATAGATAGAACCCGAAGACGTACTCTGTGGGTCATACATATGGTTAAAGTGCCAGTTATCTGAATACTTACCACCAATTCTGTGTAAATCTGGACCTGTACGTTTACTTCCCCATAAGAATGGGTGATCATAGACAAATTCTCCAGCTTTTGAGTATTCACCATAACGCTCTACCTCACTTCTAAACGGACGTATCATTTGTGAATGGCAGCCCACACAACCTTCACGGATGTAAATGTCTCTACCTTCTAATTCTAATGGAGTATAGGGCTGTACGCTTGCAATTGTTGGAATATTAGATTTTACCATAATAGTTGGTACAATCTGTATAATACCACCAATTAAAATAGCTACGGTTGCTAGTAATGTTAATTGTACTGGTCTTCTTTCTAACCATGTATGCCAACCTTCACTAGAAGTACGTTTTTTAGTTACTCTTTCAAGTGCTGGAGCTTCAGCTAATTCATCTTCAACTTTACTGCCTTGCCTTACCGTAACAATAACATTGTAAACTAAGATTAACATACCTACAATATATAATGTACCACCAATGGCACGCATCCAATACATTGGCATAATCTCAGTAACCGTTTCTAAGAAGTTACCGTAAGTTAAAGTGCCGTCAGGATTAAATTGTTTCCACATACTTGCTTGAGTAAATCCAGCAACGTACATAGGTAATGCATATATAATGATACCTAATGTTCCTAACCAAAAATGTAAATTGGCCAAACCTAATGAGTATAATTTAGTTTTAAAGAGTCTAGGGATTAAGTAATAAATAATACCAAATGCCATAAAACCATTCCAAGCTAGTGCACCAACGTGAACGTGAGCAATAATCCAATCGGTAAAGTGTGCAATAGCATTTACATTTTTAAGTGATAATGCTGGTCCTTCAAAAGTTGCCATACCATACCCCGTAATGGCTACTACCATAAATTTTAAAACCGGATCGGTTCGTACTTTATCCCAAGCCCCACGAAGCGTTAATAAACCATTTATCATACCTCCCCAAGATGGCATTAATAACATTATGGAGAAGGCTACACCTAGGTTTTGTGCCCATTCTGGAAGCGCCGTATATAACAAGTGATGCGGTCCTGCCCAAATGTATAAAAAGATTAATGACCAAAAGTGTATAATAGATAATCTATAAGAATACACAGGTCTGTTAGCCGCCTTAGGTACGAAGTAATACATTAATCCTAAAAACGGAGTCGTTAAAAAGAATGCCACAGCATTATGTCCATACCACCATTGTACAAGCGCATCTTGCACACCAGCGTACACCGAGTAACTTTTCATTCCGCTTACAGGTAATTCTAAACTATTAAAAATATGAAGCACTGCAACNGTTACAAACGTGGCAATGTAAAACCAAATAGCTACGTATAAGTGACGTTGGCGACGTTTTAAAATNGTCCAAATCATATTCACACCAAAAACTACCCAAATAAGTGCAATAGCAATATCAATTGGCCATTCTAGTTCTGCATATTCTTTTGATGTTGAATACCCTAAAGGCAGTGATATAGCNGCAGCAACAATAATAAGTTGCCANCCCCAAAAGTTTATATTACTTAAAAGGTCGCTCGCCATACGGGCTTTTAGTAAACGCTGAAGTGAGTAGTAAATACCAGCAAACATGGCATTACCTACAAAGGCAAAAATTACGGCATTTGTATGTAAAGGTCTTAAACGACCAAAACTAAGCCACGAAATTCCATCGGTAAGGTTTGGAAATAAAAACATAAAAGCAAGTAGCAAACCCACAGCCATTCCTACAACTCCAAAAATTATTGTAGCATAAAGGAATTTAGTTACGATTTTATTATCGTAATGAAATTGTTGCATTTCCATAGTGTTAATTATTATTCTTTTTGGTTAGTATCGTTTTCTTTGGTTTATCTTTTATCAATTCATCTTCAAAAAGCATGCGCACAGACGGCGTATAACTATCGTCATACTGTCCGCTTTTCACAGCAATAATAAAGGCAATAAAAAAGCCAATAGCAACAAATATGCTAATAGCTAGCAAAATATATATAACACTCATACCTAATAGAAGTTATGGTTCAAAAATACTTTCATGCTCGTTTGTAAAAGATGATATTTGTCATGTTTTCCTTTTTTATTTTCATTTTTTTCGGCGTTCCCGCAAGGGTCAGGCTTTCCGATATATCTTTTTCTTGTGTATTAAAAAATGTTAAGACAATCGAGGCATAGTTGAACAGATGTAATCCTTAACGCGCTCATTCTCAAAATTTAGTTTTCACTTTATTTCAATTTTCCACATACTATGTTAGTGCAAATTGTTGTAAATACCACAATACTTATAGAGCTTAAAGGCATTAATATTGCAGCAACTACAGGGGCTAGCTGTCCAGTAACTGCAAAATAGAGCCCGATAACATTGTATATTAAAGACAAAGCAAAACTCCATTTAATGATATTTATAGCTGATTTTGAAGCTTTTATAAAATAGTATAACTGATTAAATTTTGTGGCGTCTAAAATAACATCACAAGCAGGGGAGAACACGTTCACATTTTCAGAAATAGCAATACCAACATTGCTTTGCGCTAATGCTCCGGCGTCGTTTAATCCATCACCGATCATTAATACCTTTGCGCCAGAGTTTTGATGATGTTTGATATATTCCAACTTATCCTCAGGTTTCTGATTAAAAAACAATTTTGTGTTTGCAGGAAGCAATTTTGTTAAATTTTCTTTTTCACCTGCATTATCACCGGAAAGAATCACCAAATCATAATGGATTTTAAGTTTATTAAATAACTTAGAAAGTCCTTTTCTGTACCTATTATAAAACGTAAATTTCCCTTTGTATTTATTATTAGCACTCACATGAACAGCTGTATTTAAGGTAGCTGTTTTCGAAGTGTAACCCACAAAAGGCGCAGACCCAATTTTTATGGAATCTTCGTTATGTTTGGCTTCAATACCTTTACCAATATACTCTTGGTAGTTATCTAAAGTTATAATGTCATTTTCTTCTAAAAGCGAATATAAGGATCTGCTTAAGGGATGATTTGACTGTCGCAACGTGCTTTTTAAAAGAGATTCTTCCTCTTCTGAAAGTTCTAACCCATCATATGTAATTGTGGTTTCTTTATTGGCGGTAATGGTTCCTGTTTTATCAAAAATAATAGTGTCAATGGCCGCTAACTGTTCAATGACTGATGCGTTTTTAGCATAGAATTTGAGTTTACCGAATATGCGTAACATATTTCCGAACGTAAAAGGCGCAGCCAAAGCAATAGCACATGGACAGGCAATAATAAGTACCGATGTAAAAACATTTATTGCTTTTGATGAATCAATAAATAACCAATATAGTGTCGATATAATGGCAATACTTAGCACTGCAATTGTAAACCGCTTACTAATAGCATTGGTTAACGTGGTAAAACTATCTTCTTTGTTTTTACTAAACACATCATTACTCCACAGTTGTGTTAAGTAACTTTGTTCTACGGTTTTTAAAACGTCAACTTCAATACTGCCATTCAATTGTTTTCCGCCAGCAAATAATTTATCGCCAGATTGTTTAGAAACGGCCTCAGATTCTCCTGTAACAAAACTGTAATCAATACGCGCATTTCCTTTTATTAGGATACAATCAACAGGAATGAGTTCTTCGTTTCTAATGAGAAGTCGGTCTCCCTTTTCAATATCATATACTTGAATGGAGGCTTCGGAAGAATCAGAAGAAATCTTAGTAATTCCAATAGGAAAATAGGATTTATAATCCCGTTCAAAGGATAAAAAAGTATATGTTTTCTGCTGAAAAAACTTCCCAAGTAATAAAAAGAAAATAAGCCCAGATAAACTATCAAAAAAGCCTGTTCCAATATCTAGAACAATTTCAGCAGTACTTCTTAGAAAAAGGACAGCAGCTCCCAACGCAATGGGAACATCTATATTTAAAATTTTGGAGCGTAATCCTTTATAGGCTGAAATAAAATAATCTTGTGCAGAATAAAAAATCACGGGCAATGAAAAAGTAAACATCACCCACCTAAAAACTGGCGCGTATTTATCAATCCAAAATCCATTAACTTGAAAATACTCAGGAAACGATAAAAACATAATGTTTCCAAAGGCAAAACCTGCAACACCTAATTTATAAATTAGCGATCTATCTATATTTTTTTTGCCAACACTATAATCATCTAAGCTGATAAAGGGTTCGTACCCAATACTGCTCAAAAGTTTAACTAATGCTTTTATTGAAAAGTCATCAATATTATAGGTAACTCTTACAGTTTTCTTACCAAAGTTGACTAGTGATGCGCTTATGGAAGGATGTAATTTATTTAGATTTTCAAGAATCCAAATACAAGAACTACAATGAATATGCGGAATGTATAATGTTACAATTTGTGTTTTTTCATCATCAAATTCTAATAGATTTTCAACAATTTTAGCATTGTCTAAAAAATTGTATTTGCCTTCAATTTCTTTTGGAGTTGCACCCGGAGCTTTTTGTAAATCATAGTAGCACGTTAAATCGTTTGCAGAGAATATCTCGTAAACTGTTTTGCATCCGATACAACAAAATGATTTGTCATCATATATGATATCATTAGATGACGAATCTAACCCACAGTGGAAACAACTGCTATTGCTCATTATTATTTGCTCATTATATACCTGAAGCAAAGATTACTAGTTAATAAAAAATTTAATATGATTTTTGTCATATTTTTCTTTTCTTTACATTATCTCTAAATTTTAGGTATGTCAAAATGTGAGCAATGTATCGTAAAACAATTTAATTCACTTAAGTCTCTGACTAAAGAGGAGTTAATGCGAGTTTCTTCTTGTAAGACATCAAAAATAATCAAAAAAGGTGAAGTTATTTTTGAAGAAGGTGAAATATTAAATGGTGTGTATTGTGTTAAAGATGGCATTTGTAAACTATCCAAACTTAGTGAGAACGGAAAAGATCAGATTGTAAAAATGGTTGTTAAAGGACAATTATTAGGTCAGCGTTCTTTAATTATTGAAGAAGCGTCTAATTTACAGGCAGTCGCTTTAAATGATATGGAAGTTTGTTTCATTCCAAAATCTGAAATAATTACTGATCTTCAAAAAAACTCAAAATTCACGTTTGATGTGTTACAAGAGATGGCTCATGATTTAAAAGAAGCCGATGATGTTATTGTTAATATGGCTCAAAAATCAGTACGCCAGCGTTTAGCAGAAACATTAATTTATATCCATCAAAATTTTGGTGTAAACCCTGATGGAACTCTAAGTGTTCTATTGTCTCGCGAAGATTATGCCAGCATAGTGGGTACTGCAACAGAATCTGCAATTCGTGTACTATCTCAATTTAAAAAGGAAGGCTTAATTGCTACTTTAGGTAAGTTTATAAAAATTGAAGACCTTAATGGTTTAAAACGAGTAGAATAACCTTTATTCAAAATTCATTTTAAACTATAGATAAATCTGATTATAAAGGCCGTCGTTTTCTTTAAAAATATAGTATTTTTATACTGCTATGAAAAACGACAAAACTTTTAAAAAAGGCTTCGTGTTCAAACAATACGAAGCGCCTTATCAATCGCCTTTTGATAAACTCTTCGAAGTTTTTAAGGAATTAATTACACACACGTCAGGAGATTTTGATGAAGCTATAGATTGGTTGCGAGAATTAGATAAAGAATACAAACTTACCACAGCCGAATATTCAATTGAAGATTTTATTGAAGACCTAAAAGAGAAAGGGTATTTGCGAGAAGAAATTGATCCTGATGGAAATGGTTCATTAGCTATAACTGCAAAAACGGAACGTGCCATTCGCCAACAAGCTTTAGATCACATTTTCGGGAAAATTAAACGCAGCGGACAAGGCAATCATAAAAGTAAAAGCCCCGGAATGGGAGATGAGCATACAGGTGATTTTAGAAACTATCAATTTGGTGATGCTTTAGATAAAGTGTCTATGACTGAAAGTTTAAAAAATGCGCAAATTAATCACGGTATTTCAGATTTCATGCTTTCAGAAGATGATTTGGTTGTTGAAGAAACACTTCATAAATCTCAAATGAGCACTGTGCTTATGATAGACATTAGCCATAGTATGATTTTGTATGGCGAAGATAGAATTACCCCTGCAAAACGAGTAGCTATGGCGTTAGCAGAATTAATTACAACCCGTTACCCAAAAGACACTTTGGATATTTTAGTATTTGGTAATGATGCTTGGCAAATTGAGATTAAAGATTTACCATACTTAAAAGTTGGTCCTTATCATACTAATACTGTCGCTGGTTTACAATTGGCAATGGACTTGTTAAGACGTAAGCGAAATACCAATAAACAAATTTTTATGATTACCGATGGAAAACCAAGTTGCTTGCGATTACCCGACGGACAGTATTATAAAAACAGTAACGGATTAGATACGCATATTGTAAATAAGTGTTATGCTATGGCACAACAAGCAAGGCGATTGCATATACCAATTACAACATTTATGATTGCTCAAGACTCCTATTTAATGCAGTTTGTAAGAGAGTTTACTTATGCAAATCAAGGCAAAGCGTTTTATACAGGGCTTAAAGGTTTAGGGGAAATGATTTTTGAGGATTATGAAACAAATAGAAAAAAAAGAATTAAAGGATAATATGAAAATAGAAAATATCAAGACTTTAGGAGATTTAATAAAGGTGGGTTATCAATCAAAATCTATAAAAGATGAACTACGCGATAATCTAATTAATAAAATAAAAAATAAAGAAACTACTTTTGAAGGTGTTCATGGTTATGAAAACACAGTAATTCCAGAATTAGAGCGAGCGATTTTATCAAGGCATAATATTAACTTATTAGGCTTACGAGGACAAGCAAAAACGCGTTTAGCACGTTTAATGTTGAATTTATTGGATGAGTATATTCCAGTGGTAGAAGGTTCTGAAATTAATGATGATCCTTTTAATCCTATTTCTAGACACGCTTTAGAATTGATAAAAGAAAAGGGAGATAATACACCTATTTATTGGTTGCATAGAAGTGAACGTTTTGCTGAAAAACTAGCAACACCAGATGTGACTGTAGCGGATATTATTGGTGATGTAGATCCCATAAAAGCAGCAAATTTGAAATTAAGTTATGCTGATGATCGTGTGATCCACTATGGAATGATACCTAGAGCAAATCGTTGCATTTTTGTAATCAATGAATTACCAGATTTACAAGCTAGAATTCAAGTAGCATTATTTAATATTTTACAAGAAGGCGATATTCAAATTAGAGGTTTTAAGTTGCGATTACCTCTTGATATTCAATTTCTGTTTACTGCGAACCCAGAAGATTATACTAATAGAGGAAGTATTGTAACTCCCTTAAAAGATAGAATAGGCTCTCAAATATTGACACATTATCCTGCTGATATTGAAACAGCTAGACAAATTACTGAGCAGGAAGCTAAGTTGGTCGAAAGTCAAAAGGCATCCGTTATAGTTCCAGATTTAGCGAGAGATTTACTAGAGCAAATCGTTTTTGAAGCTCGTGAAAGTGATTTTGTTGATGCTAAAAGTGGTGTAAGTGCACGTTTAAGTATTACAGCTTTAGAAAATTTATTAAGCACTGCGGAACGAAGAACATTGATAAATGACGACGGTCAAACTGCCCTCAGGTTATCAGATTTTGTTGGAATCATTCCTTCCATTACAGGAAAGGTTGAGTTGGTTTATGAAGGTGAGCAAGAGGGGGCTGATGTGGTTGCATATAATCTTATTGGTGAAGCGGTCAAAACTCTATTTTCTGAATTTTTCCCAAAGATTGGTAAACTACAAAAACAAGAGGAAGAAAGTCCATATGATGATATAATATCTTGGTTTTTCAATCAAAAAGACGGGTTTGAACTATTAGACGACTTGAGAGACAAGGAATATAAAAGCTTGTTAGATGCCATTACGCCTTTAGATGATTTATTAGGAGAATATCAACCTAACTTATCAAAAGGAGATAGTTATTTTGTGAAAGAGTTTGTGCTTTGGGCATTAGTAGAATATAAACAATTAAGTAAGCATAGATTTACAGAAGGTGTTCAATTTAAAGACCCATATGGCAGTTTTATAAGTGGTATTTAGGTTACCAATTGTCTCTACTTTTAATGTTATTAGCGCATAATTCAATAATTTGAGTTATGCGCTTTTTTCTTGTTTCTAAGCGTTTAGCGCTATGCAGCCAGGACAGTATTTTTTTTTTTTATAACCTCGAGCAAAATTTTGGTAGTTTTCTGAGGCTATATTGTTTTTATAAAAAGCTTGCTTTAAATCGTTGGGGATAACACCATTTTCAACATCGTACATTTCAGCCCAAGTACCTGTATTTTTTACAAGCGATACCATTTTATGACCAGAGTCATGAATTAAAAGAGCCTGTGTTAACTCTTCAACATGTTTTTTATTAAGAGCACTCCACGTGCTTTTCGGGTTTCCAGGGCAGAAATATTATCGTCTTTTTCCATTTCCTAAACTTTTTACCGTAGAATCAATCCAGCCAAAACAAATAGCAACTTTAACAGCGTCACTCTATCGCATGCTGGGTATATTCATTTCTAGTTTATAAAAAATCAGATAAACACTTTTTACTTCGTTATGATTTTGCAATAACCAATCATACCAATCAGTATCATGTTCAAAATAAAGTTCAGGTGAATCTTCCAAAGCTTATTGCTTTTTTGATTCTACATAAAAATCAGTGTCAATTTCAAACGTATTGATTTTAGAATCTAAGGATATGGTGTTCCATTCGGCTTTAGGAAATAACCATTTTTCATCAGTATTGATTTTAATTTGAATTGGCATATCAAAGTTCTCGACGATATGAGTCCAACGGTATTTCAAAGTTTTATTTTTGATAAAATATTCTAAAGTTGGAATTTTTGTGGTTCTTAAATATTGGTTAAAAAATGCTGTTAAGTCAATACCAGTTTCTTTAGATAGAAAATTTTCTATTTGTTGCGTGGTCACCGTTTGATGATAAAATTCTACATTCATTTTACGCAATATTTTTCGCCATTTCTCATCATCTTCTAAAAGTTGTCTAAGCGTGTGAAGCATATTAGCACCTTTATAATACATGTCTGAAGAGCCTTCTTTATTTACGTTGTAAAACCCAATTAATGGTCTGTCGTTTTGAATGTTTTTTCGAGTTCCTATTACATATTCTGCTGAAGCTACTTTTCCAAAGTAATAATCTAAATATAAATTTTCAGAATATGCTGTAAACCCTTCGTGAATCCACATGTCTGCAGCATCTCTGTTCGTAATGTTATTAGCAAACCATTCATGTCCTGCTTCATGAATAATGATAAAATCAAATTTCAATCCCCAACCTGTTCCAGACAAATCATTTCCTAAATAGCCATTTTGATAACCATTCCCATAAGTTACAGAACTTTGATGTTCCATACCTAAATAAGGAACTTCAACAAGTTTAAAACTATCAACATAAAAAGGATATTGACCAAACCAATGCTCAAAAGCTTTCATCATCATTGGGGCCTGTTTAAATTGTTCTTTGGCTTTGTCTAAATTATAACTTAAAACATAATAATCCATATCTAAATTACCCGCCTGTCCATCATATACCTCGGAGAAATTCGCATAATCTCCAATATTAATATTAACACCATAGTTATTTATTGGGCTTTTAACTATCCAACTGTATGTTTTTGTGTCTCCAATTTGCTCAACACGTCGCAATCTTCCATTGGAAACATTTATTAATTTACTTGGTACGTTTACACTAATTTGCATACTATCAACCTCATCATACATGTGGTCTTTACAAGGCCACCAAACACTAGCGCCTAAACCTTGACAAGATGATGCGATAAAATGATTATCGTTTTTGTCTTTTTTCCAAGAAATACCGCCGTCCCATGGTGCTCTAACGGCTTCTTTTGGATGACCTTCATAGTATACATCTAGACTGTTTAATTCGTTTGGGCTTTGATTATCAACCAATGCAATAAAATGCGCATTACCGTCATGTCTAATTTTTAATTCTTTACCATTTTGAACTGCTTTTAGTAGTTTCATAGGGGACTGTAAATCAATTTGCATGACTGAATCGTGCTCTAAAACTTTGTATTGAATCGTGTTTTTACCAGATATGAATTTGTTTTCAGGATCAACTTTTATATCCAAGTGATAATAAGTTAAATCCCACCATTCGCGTTCAGGGGTTATTGAGCCTCTTAGTGTGTCCTGTTTAGTAAAGTTCTTTTTTTCGGTCAATAAGCCTTGCGCTTGGATTGACAAAAAAGATAATAGGGAAACCAAAACCAATAAATTTTGACGATAATTCATAATTTATATTTTGTTTAAAAATAATAAAAAAAAATGCTTTGAAAATTAATCCGAAGCATTTTTAGTAATTGAGTTTATGACTAAATAAAATTAAAAACAATATTTAATTTATGCTCCTGCAAACTCATTAAGTTTTGCCAGTTCACATATTTTTTTATGTAATCATTTTACTTTGGCTCTAAGGTTTTATTTGGAAATACAATGTTTATTTCTGTTATTCAGTATTTGAAAACTTAATGGAGCACTGCATGGTGGATAAGTTTTTTATTTTTTTTTGAGTAAACTTATTATAAATATTTGTCGACTTCAGTTCTTACTAAAAAACAATTTAGTATATAAAATGTTAAATTTTGTTGAAATACCTCTTTAGTTTTTTTTACTTAATTCCAATTAAACCAAATATTTATCATCATCTAGTTATAGCTAAGGAAACCATAGCTAAATTTAAACTACACAATAATTATTAAAAACGAAAAGGCTTTTCAATGGAAAAGCCTTTTCGTACTATTAGATTAAACTTTAATACCTTAAAGTTTCTC
>JGI20152J14361_10002189_pt1 | contig 11862 bp, 22 predicted proteins | sample COG_02_FD_14361 | JGI IMG/M metagenome (IMG submission 14361)
GGTGGTGGTGTCCCTATGGAAAAGCTAAAAAAATCTGAAGCAAATTTTTGAAATGAAGAGGGGGGGTTGTTTTTAAAAATCGTTTTCCTTTTGGTGTCGTGTTGCGTATATCATATATTACCCAACACCTCTAAGCGTCTAATATTTTTTTATTATCTTAGCAATCTAAACGTAACATTATGAAAATCAAAGGAGCAAAGAAAATACCTAACAGACCTGTGATGCAGGAATACTTATCAAATAGAAACAGACACGAGTTGTCTGGAGATTTTAATTATTATGAGACAGGACTTAGTAAAATGGTTTCTTTAAAGAACTCACAATATAGATCTAAAAAAGTAGGAATGATGGCAGACGCAATTGAGTTAGCAGAGCAAAGAAAGAATTTTTTTAATACATACAGATAACTTTCTTCCCATAGTTAATTTGTGTAAAAAGAGGTTAGGCAATTAGTCAAGCCTCTTTTTTTTATTCAATTTTGTCTATTTATGTTGATTATCAACATAACTATGTTAACAATATGTTGTCTAAAGTACTGGTAATCAGCTTTATGTCGATTATGTTAATTTTTTCTCTTCTTTTTCACGGAAAGAAAAATATAAATAAGTATTTACTCTATATATATATAGGGAAACTTAAAACCAACATTTTTAAAATTACCTCAACTTAGTTTATTATAATAAATTTTTCATACTTTTGACTTATAATTTAATTAAATAAAATACATTATGAGTTACAGTCCAAAGGATCTTGTGTTTGACCAAGAGGGTCGAGATAAATTAAAAAAAGGAATTAATGCAATTACTAATGCCGTTAAAAGTACTTTAGGTCCATTAGGTAAAACTGTTTTAATTGAGTCTCCAGAACACACTCACGGAATAACCGTTACCAAAGACGGTGTGACTGTAGCTAAATCTATTTTCTTAGAAGACGCTGTAGAGAACTTAGCTGTAAAGATGATGAAAGAAGCAGCAGACAGGACTGCTAGTTCTGCTGGAGATGGAACAACAACTGCAATTGTACTTACTGAGGCTATAATTCGAAACGGAATGAAAGCAATAGAGGAAGGCGAAAACATAAACACTACTGAGCTTATACGAGATATTAATGAAACTGTTAAGGGCATTATAAAGAACTTAAACAAAGTTTCTAAAAAGGTTAGTTCAAAAACACTTCGTGATGTTGCTACGGTATCGGCTAATAATTCAGCTGAACTAGGTCGATTAATATCAGATGCTTACAAAGAGCTTGGTAAAGATGGTGTACTGACAGTAGAAAATTCTCAGACTGAAGAAACTTACTATGAGATTACTAAGGGTATTAAAATAGAAAGAGGATATACTACACAGCTTTTCGCCAACAACGAAAGAAACGATGAGTGTGTTTTAGATAATGTTCATATTCTTGTTACTGACACAGAGATTCAGAGCTTGATGGAGATTGAGAATATACTAAGACCAATTATTAAAGAAAAGAAAAAACTTTTGATTATAGGAAACTGTACTCAAAACGTAGTTAATACACTAGGCGCAAACAAAATTCAGAATAATTTATCTATATGTAATATTATACCACCATCGTTTGGATATAAGACAAATGAGTTATTAGGTGATATTTCGTTATCGATAGGTGCAAAGTATTTTAGCGAGTCTCAAGGCGATGACTTGAGTTTGCTTACAATGGATAGCTTAGGGTTTGCTGAGAAAATTATTGTTGGGAAAGATAGTACTGTTATAGTTACGGCTAATGAAAAACAAAATGAAGAGATAGGCGAAAGAATTAATCAACTCAAAGATCAGCACAAGAAGACTTCTTTAAACAAATATGAGAAAGATTTTATATTAGAACGTATAGCGAACTTGACTGGATCTGTTGGCGTTATTTATGTAGGAGCGAACTCAGACATTGAGCAAAAAGAAAAATTTGACCGCATCGATGATGCGGTGTGTGCTGTTCGTTCGGCATTGGAAGAGGGGATATTACCAGGAGGAGGGTTAGCTTTATTAAGAGAAGCAGAAAATTTAGGCGATGGAATATCAAATGATATACTATATAATTCTTTAACTGCTCCACTAGAACAAATACTTACTAATGCAGGCGATGATGTAAAAAAAGTACGTGATACAATATGCTCGTGTGCATCAGCTCCAGTAAATTATGGGTTTAATGTTAAAACCAAAGAGTATGGAGATATGTATAAAATGGGGATTATTGATCCAACTAAAGTAACAAAGAACGCACTTATAAACGCAGCGAGTGTTGCAACAACTATACTTAGCACAAACGCAATAGTAACAATGAAACGAGCATAAATTTAAAATTATATATTATGGGTCATATACCACACGCATTTGAAAATCAAATTTTTGAATCTTTTAGAATGGAGGAGAAAAAACTTAAATCTGCTATTAGTCTTTTGAAACAACACGGATATGTTGTTTACAAGAAAGATTCGCAAGAGTGAATTTTTTTAAAACTTATACTATTCCAGAAAGAGTTAAAGAACAGTTAGAAGCAATAAATCTTTTAATTGCACAAGGATATACTGTTTTAGATTTAGAAGGCGAAATAATAGATAAAAATATTTTAAAAGATAAATTAAATGAAAGCAATAGGCAAAACAATAGTAATTGAAACTATTAAAGAAAAAGAAACTACTGATTCAGGAATATTACTTACCTCAGCAGATAGCAATCAATTTAGATATAAAAAAGGAAAAGTAATTCTTCCAGGACACGAGTGTTCTGTTATTAACAAAGATGATATTATTTTTTATGATAAAGCTGCTGGACACACTATGATGCTCAATGAGAAAATATATACTATTATTCAGGAGCGTGACGTTGTTGTTGTCGAATAGTTTTGTTCATTTCTTTAATAATTTTTCTATGAATTTTATTACTGTACTTTGTATTGTTTTTAAATATAGGATTACGATAAGGACTTTCTGAAATAGTTTCTTCCATATTTAATTTTTTATATATAGATGCCACTACACGCTTACCTTTAAATCCTAATTCATAAAGCTTTGATTGTTTACCAATTCTTTCACGCCAGACAATAATCCATTTTTGTTTTAACAGCTTTTGAAATCGCATTTTATCCCAAGACATAATCTCATTGAACTCTTCAAATTGTTTCCTAGTAAATAATCCTTCGCTATATAAAAACAACATCATTTCTATATCCGCAGTTTTTAAATTGTAATAAGCTCTAGCCCAATGTTTTACAACTTTCCAGTATTTTAAATAGTCGTTAGAGGGTTCTTTACGGTCATAATTAACTCGTAGTTTTCTGCTAAAATTCATTATATTTAATTTAATTATATTTGTAAATATAAATAAAAATTTTTTTTATGGCACGTAAAAAGAAAATGAAAAATCCTTGTTGGAAAGGATTTGTTGCATATGGATTAAAAACTAAAAACGGAAAAAAAGTTCCTAATTGTGTGCGTAAAAAAAAATAAAAAATGAATAAAGAATTAAGTAACAAAGTAGTTTCTTTAGCTGGAGTTTTATTGTTGGGTGTAGCTGGTTGGTTAATATCAACAACATATCAAATTCAAATTGATACAACTTTAATTAAAGAAAAAATGGACAAGGTGTATGCAGAAGAGTGTCCATATTGTGTGCATTCAGCTCATTCTAGTATAGCTGAACATCCATTACTGTCACCAACTATAAAACACAGTCATCAACATATAGGTGATCAAATTGTAAAAACAAACGACTAATGGCAACAAAAATAAGTGAAGACACTAACATACAATTAGATTTAAAAACAATTACAATAATTGTTGGTGGAGCAATATCTTTAGCCAGTATGTGGTTTACGTTACAAGGTGAAATATCTAGTCTTCAAAATAAAATAAATAATTTTAGTGGAGATGAATTTGTACAGCGTATGGAGTTTCAACTTAAAGATGAGTTGATACGATCTAATGTTATACAAATAGATAAGTTAACAGAAAATATGAAGGAAGATATTGAAGAAAATAAAGAATTGATAAAAGATTTAGAAAAAAAAGTTTTTAAAAGATGAAACATTTACTTTATGTTATTTTTGTATTATTAGTATGCTCTTTAAATGCTCAAGAAATTAAATTATTACATATAAATTCTAAATGGAATCAATCAAATAACTTTGATTTAAAAGGTATAAAAAACTGCACAGTGCAATATGCGTTATTAGAAGACCAAGTACCTTCTGTAAAATCAAAAATAAAATCAGTACCAACTATTATATTACTTGATAAAAACGGAAAGCCTAGAGGACAATGGATAGCAGGACTTAGTTTTAAAATAATTGCATCTAAAGAAGAAATACAAGATAGAATTAATGTAATTTATAAAGAAAAATAAATAATTATGGAAAAACAATTAAAACCTTATTTTACAGCAGCTATAAAAAGTGGAGTAAAACCTGAAAGAAATGGATTACCATCAGAACAATCTATTAAAAAAAGTGTTTACGCTAGCTGCGGTAAAGGGAAAAAATAATGGCAAAACCAAGAAAGGGAAAGGCTAAAGTTAAAGTAACCTCAACTGGTAAAAAAGTAAGTTATGGTCAGGCGGGAAAAGCCAAAGGCGGCGGACCTAGAGTAAGACCAGGGACATCTAAAGGTGATAGCTATTGTGCTAGAAGTTTAGGAATAAAAAGAAGACTGTCTAAGAAAAAACAAAGAGACCCAAATACTCCAAATAATTTGTCTAGAAAAAGATGGAAGTGTTCAGGAGCAAAGTCTCGAAAATAAGTATTTAAATTATCACTATATTTGTAAAATAATAAATTAAGGTTATGGGTAAGTTATTTGTAAAGATTGGATTATGGATGCAAGAAGTTTGGTGTAAGTTTCAATGTGGTTGGAATTTTGTTATATCAAAGTTAATGTTTTCGGTTTCTTCTTGTCCTAATAAATTATGTACTTGTAAGAAATAAAATCAAATGAAACAAAGATCACTAGGATTAGGAGACGACTTAGAAAAGGTATTTGAAAAAACAGGAATAAAAGCTGTTGTTGAAAAAGTAACTAAAGGTGGATGTGGATGTAAAGAAAGAAAAGATAGCCTAAACAGAATGTTTCCCTATAAAAACAGTAAATAAAAGAGAATTTTTAACACTCTAAAATATAAATATGTCATACCCAAAAATAAATGTAAATACACTAACTGGAGTACAAGTTACTAATAGTGACACTGTAGATATTCCAACTACTTCAAACGAAGGATTTTTAATTTATGTTGGAAGCACAATTCCTATTCTTCAAGATATAACTTCTGGAGCTGGAACGCCTGATCCAAGATATGTAAATGTAAAAGTATTAACAGTAAATAATCAAGACATTACCTTTCACAATTTTAAGGTAGGCGAGTATTTACCTGTACAGTGCAAAAGAATATTTGCAACAGGTACCACGGCTGGTGTTGATTGTATAGCAATGTCTTAATAGTATGAACTACACTCAATCAAATTCTTGGAACTCTGAATTATTTTTTGTGTATAATATAACCAAAAAAAATGATGCAAGATTATAAGATATTATTGATTAATGCTGGTAGTTTTGGAATTTCAATGACAAATATAGATGTAACGCTTAAAATAGTTTTATTACTTGTAACTATAGGATATACAATACAGAAATGGTATTTACTAAACAAGAACAAAAAAAAATAATATTAATTAAAATATAAAAAAAATAAAGGCGCATATCAATTGCGTCTTTTTTTTTGATATTAATAAAATAATAAATTATGAGAGAAATAAAAGAAATAATTGTACACTGTTCTGGAACCCCACTTGGAAAAGATTTTAGCGCAGAGGTTATAAGAGACTGGCACGTTAAAGGAAATGGATGGGATGATATTGGGTATCATTATATTGTTAGATTAGACGGAAGTATTGAGTATGGAAGAATGGTTGATAAACAAGGAGCGCATTGTAAGGGTCATAATAAATATTCGATAGGAATTTGTTATATTGGGGGAATGGATAGAGATATGAAAAAATGGGATGATACTAGAACAGAAGAGCAAAAAAAATCTTTAATATTATTAATTAAAACATTAAAAAAAACTAATCCTAATATTAAGGTTTTTGGACATAAAGATTTTTCAAGTAAAGAATGTCCAAGCTTTGATGCAAAAAAAGAATACGAAAATATATGAAAAAAATAATAGAATTGTTAGGAGGCGGACTAGTAAAAGATTTATTAGGTGGCTTAGATAACTTGTTTACATCAAAAGAAGAAAAAATTAAAGCAGAAAATGTTATAAAACAAATTCTAATTGAAAAGCAATTAGAGCTTCAGAAAATGCAGACAGAAATTATTGTAACTGAAGCAAAAGGCAACTGGTTGCAAAGAAGCTGGCGACCGATACTAATGTTGGCATTTGGTTTTATAGTTATTTATGTAAAGTTTTTAGCGCCTTTATTTGATTTGAAAATACCTGAATTAGAAAATGAATTTTGGAATTTATTACAATTAGGTATTGGGGGATATGTTGTAGGTCGTAGTGCAGAGAAAATATCAAAAAATGTCACATTTAATAAAAAGTAACGCTAGATTTTTTTTTATTAACTTTGTAATATATAAAAAAATAGATAATGGCTAGAATAAAAACTTATTCGAACGACCTTTCGGTCGTTGCAAAAGATAAGTGGATCGGATCAGATTCTCAAGCAAGGTGGGCTACAAAAAATTTTACAGCTCAATCTGTTGCTGACTTTATAAATGAAAGGGGAAATGATCTACAGTCATTAAGGTTTAGGTATAAAAATACCCCGCCTAGAAGCCCAGGGACAATTTCTTTTGATCCTCAAAAAGCTAATAATGTTCCGTTTTCTAGTATTAATTCTTGGATTTTAAGTAACTCACAATTAAAGTCTCCAGAAGATATTTCTAGTTTTTATTCTTCACCATTAGTAGGATCTGATGTTTTAGTAACACAGTGTGATGATGTAGCTCAATGGGCTATATATGAATGGGATTCTGTAACAGCAATTCCTAATGAAAGAACATTTTCAAATATAGGATTATCTTACAAGGTAGGTAATGGAGGCTTAATTAATGATGAAGATTATTTCATATCTTTGCTTAGTTACGCAGGGACAGGTGATTTACACTTTACTTATGTACAAGGAGTGCCTTCCACAAGTTGGAATATACAGCATAATTTAGGAAAGTTTCCTTCTATAACAGTAATTGATAGTGCAGGAACAGTTGTAACTGGACAATATACATATAACGACATAAACAACGTGACATTAACATTTTCAGCACCGTTTGCTGGAACAGCATATTTAAATTAAAAAACTATGGCAATACAATATTTAAACACAGTTGATCTTAATCAGAATCAATTAAACCAGGCGGTTATACAAAATGTCGCTACAGATCCAGCATCAGGTGTAGTTGGGCAGGTTATATTTAATACAACTGCAGATACCTTAAAGCAATATGTAGCAGATGATGGTAGTGGTAATGCAGGATGGACTGAAGTAGGTTCTACAAGTGTTGCCGCAGGAACAGGTATTGGCGTTACATTTAACGGAGGCGAGGCTGTTGTAAGAAACACAGGGCTTGTAACCGTATTAGATGGTACATACATAGATTTAACAAAACAAGGTGGTGGTGATAATACACAGTTGACTGCAGATTTATCTGCGGTAGACGGAACTGCCGTTCTTGCAACAAGGTTTTTAAGTAAAGATAATACTTGGGATGTGCCTGCGTTTGATAATTACTCAGGTTGGACTTTGGATGGTGACTCTGGAACTGGTGAGGTTATTTCTAGTGGAGATACCGCTACATTTGCAGGTGGATTAAAAATAACTACTGATGTAGCAGCAACAGACACATTAAACATAGTTCACGACTTACAAGCACAAACAAACACAACATCAACAGATTCACCTTCAGCAGGGGGAACATTTACAGTAATTGATAGTGTTACAGTAGATACAACAGGTCACGTAGGTGGGGTTAATGTAAAAACCATTACACTTCCAAGAGATGATTATAGTATTGTTTCAAAAGCAAATGCTACGTCAGGAGCTGATGTAGATTTAGTAGACTCAGGAGGTACTGTAGATTCAACAGTAAACTTTATAGGTACAGCTGGAGAAATAGTTGTAGCTCAATCTGCTACTGCAAATAAAATAGTAATAAGTCAGCCTTCTGATGTTACAATTGGAAATGATTTACAGGTTGATAACGATGCTACGGTAGACGGAGCTTTGACAGTTATTGGACAAGTAACAGTTCCAACAGCAACAGCATCTACAAGCGCACCTAATTTAGGTCAGGTAGAACAACTTGTTGCGGGAATTGGATTGTTTAAAGGAGGCTATGACGCTACTAATGATCCAGGTTCACCTGTTATTAGTGGTTCAGGTAATATTGCTTTAGACTTAGGTGATTACTTTGTAGTTACTAATGATGGTGACATAACATTTAGTGATCCTGTAACAATTTCAGTAGAAGTTGGTGATATGATATTTGCTAACGCAGCAATTAGCGCAGGATCTGATCCAGCATCAACAGAATATACATTTGTTATTCAAGATGCTAATATAGCAGGAGCAGGAGCAACAGACGGAGCTACTGAAAAAGGGGTAGCTGGATTTGATTCAGCAAGCTTTACAGTATCAGCAGCTGGTTGGGTACAATTAAAACCTCAATCAAATCCTTACGGAGCAAAACAAGATTTAAATAATACATCACCTTGTTCAAGAGTAGAGTCTGGTGGATTAACAACATTTACAATTGATTTAACAGACGCAAGTCTTTTTGGAACAAGCGCTTTAGCCGCAAATGTAAAAGCTGAAATAACTCAAATATCCGCACCTTATGAAACAGTATATGCTGATGTAGCAAGAAGTGGATCAGGAACAATATCTTTTGCTTTCACAGGAAGTGTAGCAAGCGATGTTTACGCTGCTCTACTTGTATATGTATAAACTAATTAATCCAATATAATAAATGGCTTTAAGATTTCTTAATAGCGGGTATTTCGCAGGCAAGGTAGGTATTGGAACGGTTAGTCCAACTGAAAAGCTGCAAGTATATGAAGGTGGTTTAACAGCGTATAAATCTTACACAACCACAAACGCTGGAGCTATATTAACAGCTTATCAATCAACATTTTCTCCTTTTACTAAAACAACGGATTTAGTGGCGGGTTCTGATGGTACTGTTCCTAGTGAAATAAGATTTTTAACAAGGACCAGCGGAACATCTACAATTGATGAAAGAGTCCGCATCACCTCAACAGGTAAGGTTGGTATTGGGACGCCTTCGCCTTCTGTTCAACTAGACATAGAAGATTCAAGCAATGTAATAGTTGATATGAATACAACTACTGCAAATGCTAATACAACAATAAGGTTACAAGAAAGTGGCACGGTAAAAGCAACTATTGGATATGATGGTACTAATGACGGATTAATACTAACAACTGGTGGTTTTACAGCAGGGAATGGTATTTTTATAGATGATTCACAAAACGTAGGAATCGGGATTGCAACACCAACCAGTAAATTACACATAAATCAAAATGTAACAAATCCAGATTTAGATTTACCAGCTTCTTTTGCTGTTGAAATTGACTCTAATCATTCAGGATCAGCTGCAACAACAGGCGATAGAGAACAAGGTGGTTTATATATAGATGTTGATTCAAGCACAACAGGTGGTGACACAGCAGATGAGCATAGGTTATACGGTATAAATAATAACGTTAATCACACTGGAGATGCTGATTTAGCTTATGCTATTTCTAATCGAGTAGAACAAAACACAACCACAGGAACAACAACAAATGTTATTGGAAGTTATTCAGCAGCAATATCAGATGGAGGATCAGGTGCTGTTCTTACTAATATAACAGGTGTTTATGGTTCAGTTGATATGCAGGACGCTACGCCTGTTAGTAATTCTTATGGAGGACAATTCCTAAATAACACTAACGCTAACAGAACTGGGGCAACCACAAATAGTTTTGGAATAAGATCAGAAATACAAATAGGGTCAACCTCTGCTTATACGAGTTTATATGCTGGACATTTTAGTATAGATTCAAACGCTGCTTATACAGCTTCAAATAGTTATCTTTTATATTTAGATTATGCTGGTGCAAGTTTAGCCACTGATACATATGCTATATATTCAGTAGATGACGTAAAAAGTTATCACGCGGGGGATTTTGGTATAGGGACTACAAGTCCTGGTTACAAATTAGATGTAGAAGGCAGTGTTAATAATGCTGATATTGGAATACGTATAAATAATACTTTTGATGACAATGACCCTGCAAGTGAGCCAAATGCAGTATTATTTTTAAACGCAGCAAGTAACAATGGTTACCTTAGAGTTCACGGAGCGCCTGCTAATACAGCTGCAAAACACCAAATAGATTTAGGGTCTACAGCAGGAAGTAGTTTTTTAACATTTTCCCCAAGCGGAGAAAAAATGCGTATCACTAACGATGGCAACGTAGGTATAGGTACTAATGATCCTTTGTCACAACTTAGTATTGGTTCAAACGCAATAACAACAAAAAAACCAACAGTAATTATTGCAGACGGAGTAGCTGGTGGTTCTTTAGTAATAAGAGGTCTTTCTCCTATTTTATCTTTTGACCGCACAGGTGCCTCTCCTGAGAATAAAATACTAATGGACGGTGCTGGTTTAGAATTTAAAACAGGTACATTAGACGCTGAAGGTGATGTTGATTTTAAAATTAATCCTGATGGTAGTTTACAGTTAACAAATGGCTCTCAAATTTCAAACCAAGAAAACACAGATATAGATTCTGCAGCAGCCGAAGTAGTTGCTCAAGTAGCTATAAGTTATACGGCAGCTTTCTTTGACTTTGTAGTTAAGAAAGGTACAAACGTAAGATCAGGTACAGTTTACGCTTGTCACGATGGTACAAATGTAGAATTTACAGAAACATCGACTAACGACTTAGGTGACACATCAGATGTTACACTAAGCGTAGATAAAACATCAACTAACCTAAGGCTGATAGCAACAGTGACTTCAGATGACTGGAGTGTTAAATCATTAATAAGAGCAATATAATATGGCATATTTAACAGGACCAAATATAGTAACAGACGGTTTAGTATTTGCAGTAGACCCTGGTAGTGAGAGATCATATCCAGGTAGTGGAACAACTACATCAAGTTTAATGACAGCATATGACGGAACTTTAATAAATGGTACAGCTTTCAGTACTGACAACGGAGGAATTTGGGAGTTTGATGGTGTAAATGATAGGATAGAGTTTGATGGCGCTACAATATTAGGTTACTTAGGCGTTACTTCAGGGATAGATAATAATGTTGCTTATTCTATGGAGGCTTGGATAAAACTTGATGCATACCCTTCAGGAATAGCTGGATCTGGGGATTGTATTATGGGTCACAATTCCACTTTAGGCATTGGATTACAAGTTTTTGGAACAACTACATCCGCTTATATTAATTTTGGTTATAGAACTAATAGTAATTACGATTCAGGTAATATAACTATAAACGAATGGCATCACATAGTAGGTACAAGAGCTGTGGGAGGCGCTATAGTAATTTACATTGATGGTGTTGCTGATTTGACTGTGAATGGTAATAATGCAATAGACTATACTACAACCGATTTTAATATTGGGTATGCCCCAGCCAGAATAGGACCTTTTAATGGAGATATATCCTCAACAAGAGTATATAATAAGTCGCTCACAGCAGCAGAAGTACTGCAAAATTTTAACGCACAAAAATCAAGATTTGGATTATGATAACATACATTACAATAAATATGTCTGAAATAGCATTGGTTGATTTCAATCAAGTTATGGAAACATC
>JGI20152J14361_10002190_pt1 | contig 11862 bp, 12 predicted proteins | sample COG_02_FD_14361 | JGI IMG/M metagenome (IMG submission 14361)
CCATCTGGCGCTAGACCGGTCAGTACAACCTCTTCAAAACTCTTTGGCTCGCCGCCGCCTCTGGTGCTGATATATTTCATTTTACTGGTCCAAATGTTCGACGCGGATAAAGCTTACCTGTCCGCGTACTGTTTCAAGTTGTTCAATCTGCTCAACCGCTGCGTCCAAGGATTCTTCATGGGTGACATTGGTCAGGATAATCACGTCCACATACTCTTCAGTGGCGGGCTGTTCTTTCTGGCTAATCGCTTCAATGCTGATACCTGCGCCGGCCATAATACCAGTTACCGTAGACAACACACCGGCCTGATCTAGAGCTGAGAAGCGCATATAGAAGCTGGTTTCAATCTCTTGGATATCGACAATATCCCGCGCGACAATCCCACTGGTGGGCACGCCGAGAGCTGGCACCCAGGTCTGTGGATCATTGTTCATCACTCGCGCTACATCAATAATATCTGCTACCACTGAGGAAGCGGTGGGTGCGGCGCCAGCGCCTGGGCCATAGAATAAAGTGGTGCCAACCGCGTCGGCATTGACCATCACGGCGTTAAGCACGTCATCAACACCGGCAATCAGGCAGTTTTTGGGGACAAGAGTTGGATGAACACGTAGTTCAACGCCTTTGTCGGTCTGGCGAGCTATACCAAGATGCTTGACCGCATAACCCATCTCGCGGGCATTGGCCACGTCTTGAGGATCTAGCTTGGTAATACCGTCGGTGAACACCTTGCTGCTGTCGAGGGGGATAGCGAATGCCAGTGACGCCATGATCACCAGCTTGTGTGCGGCATCTATGCCTTCCACATCAAAGGTGGGATCGGCTTCGGCATAACCCTTTTCCTGAGCTTCGGTCAGTACGTCCGAGAACTTACGACCTTTGCTGTCCATTTCAGAGAGAATAAAGTTGGTGGTGCCGTTAATAATGCCGGCCATCCAGTTGATACGGTTGCCAGCTAGACCTTCGCGCAAGCCTTTAATGATGGGAATACCACCGGCCACTGCGGCTTCATAGGCAACAATCAGATTACATTTCTCGGCGTGGGCAAAAATCTCCATGCCGTGCTCGGCAATCAATGCCTTGTTGGCGGTGACTACATGCTTGCCGTTATCTAGGGCTGTCATCACTAGATCACGGGCGATGGTGGTGCCGCCAATCAGTTCGACGACTATATCAATATCGGGGTTTTTGGCGACATCGAAAATATCCCGAGAGACCTGTAGGTCCGAGGTGTCACAGTTTGGATTGTCGCGACGCGCACCTACCTGAGTAACGGCGATTTCGCAGTTGGCTCGAGGGTTAATTAATTGGGCGTTGTGCTGAAGAAGATTAAGAGTGCCTGAACCAACTGTGCCCAGACCGCAGATACCAACTTTGACCGATTTCAAGGTGTGTCCCCGAACTAAAAATGAGTGAATAACAGAGCGAGCAACAGTAAATGGCAGACCGCCCTCTGTCAATGCAGGGGCGGGAGATATCGGCTAAAGCGGGTGCTTTTTATGGCTATATGGCGCTTGGCTTCAGTTAGTTGAACTCACACCGAGAAACTCAGCAAGTTCAGCTGCTGGTTTGTAGCCGGGGATCAGGGTGCCATCCATCAAAATAATCGCTGGAGTACCAGTCACGCCCATAGACCCTCCGAGACGATAGTGGTCAGCGACCGGATTGTCGGCACAGACTGAAGTGGTGATGCGTTTGCCATTTTTGATCGCGGTGAGTGTTTCATTCGGTGTATCTGAACACCAGGCGGTGGCAATTTTGTCGTAGGATTCGGACACTAATCCGGCGCGTGGAAAGGCCAAATAACGCACTTCGATACCCATGGCATTGAGCTGCGGTACTTCATTGTGCAGCTTGCGGCAATAGCCGCAGTCGACGTCAGTGAAAACATTGATAATCGCTTTAGTCTGGCCGGCAGGCTTAAAGATAATCATGTCGTCAGTGCCACGCTTGGCAAATATGTCGCGACGAGAATCATTCAACCCCAATTCGCGAACATCGACAAATTGGCTGCGGGTAATTTGGTAGAGGTTGCCATCAAAGAAATGACCACCATCGGCAGAGACATAGAGCAGCGGACCCCCTTCAACCTGCACCGCAAAAAAGCCTGGCAGAGCCGCTTCGCCGACAAACTCAAATTTAAGATCAGGGCGCACTGCAGAAAGGTTGCCAAGAATTTCTTTTTCACTCGCTGCCATGGCCCACTGGGCAGAGCAGAGACCGACTAATAAAATGGCTATGGAGCTGAGGATACTACGCTTGGCGTTGATCAAATAATTTTGCACTTGTCCGTCCTTGAGTTATGGAGAGGGTCTAGAGGGTCTAGAGGGTCTAGAGGGTCTAGAGGGTCTAGAGGGTCTAGAGGGTCCTAGAAAGTATTAAAGAGTCTTAAGGCGTTTCTTGGAGCTAAATAATCCACAGAGGTTCCCTGCAAAGGATATAAACGCTGGAGGCTGAAACAACTAAGGCTTTCTAGAAGCAGAAAGCCTTAGTTAAACATTTAGCTTGGGTAGTTAGCGCCGACTATACCGCCTGCTCACCGGTTTCACCGGTACGAATACGGATCACTTCATCGAGAGTGGAGATAAAAATCTTGCCATCGCCAATCTTGCCAGTGGCAGCTGCCTTGGCAATCGCTTCAACCACGCTGTCGACCATGTCTTGGCCAATGGCGATTTCGAGCTTAATCTTAGGTAGAAAATCCACCACATATTCGGCGCCACGATACAACTCAGTGTGCCCTTTCTGCCGACCAAAGCCTTTCACCTCTGTGACGGTAATACCCTGCACACCTACATCTGCAAGTGCCTCACGCACGTCGTCGAGTTTAAATGGCTTGATAATCGCTGTAATTAACTTCATTGATGTGGTTCTCCGAGTAATTGTAATTCTTGCGCAAAGATACCTGTTTCAAATACAAATTGCATCTTCAGATAGGCCAATATGTTCATTATAAGGCTATTGACCAGCTGTTTGCGTTAAACAGACTCATTGGATAAATTTTAGGCAAAAAAAATCCGGGGCCATAAGGCCCCGGAAAGGTACTATCTAGTAGTCTAGTAGTACTACTACTAAGGGGGAAAAACTTTAAAACTACTTTCCTGAAGAGAACTCAGGGTAAGCTTCAATACCGCAGTCAGCGATATCACAGCCTTCAAACTCTTGCTCTTCAGTAATACGGATACCCATTACAGCTTTCAATATCGACCAAACGATAAAGCTAGTAACAAAGGTCCAGGCGAAGATCACAGCGATACCAGTCAACTGACCGACAAGCGTTGCACTGTCGTTGCCAGAGAAACAAACTGCTAACAGACCCCAGATACCGACTACACCGTGTACAGAGATCGCACCGACGGGATCATCGATTTTCAGAGAATCCATCAGCTTCACAGAGAAAACNACGATTACGCCACCAATNGCACCGACAAGAGTTGCAGCTCCGCCAGTCCAAGCCAAAGGCTCAGCAGTAATAGCAACCAGACCAGCCAGAGCACCGTTAACAGCCATAGTCAGATCAGCTTTGCCATAGAGCAATTGCGCCAGAACCAGAGCAGCCAGCAGGCCACCAGCGGCAGCAGCATTAGTGTTAACGAAGATATCCGATACTGCGTTAGCTTCAGCAATGTTCGACACCATCAACTCAGAACCGCCGTTGAAACCGAACCAGCCCATCCACAGGATGAACATACCGATAGCCGCGAGAGGCATGTTGGCGCCAGGAATCGCGTTAACTTTACCGTCAGCTGAGTACTTGCCTTTACGAGCGCCAAGCAACAATACGCCAGCCAGTGCAGCAGTAGCACCACAGAGGTGAACAACACCAGAACCTGCGAAATCTTGGAAACCAGCAACGTCTAAGAAACCGCCGCCCCACTTCCACATACCCTGCATAGGATAGATAAAGCCAGTCATCACAACAGCAAAGGCAAGGAATGCCCACAGCTTCATGCGCTCAGCAACTGCACCTGAGACGATCGACATAGCGGTAGCAACGAATACAACCTGGAAGAAAAAGTCAGATGCGCCTGAGTAGTAAGTATCACCACCACTAGCCAGAACTTCTTCAGTTGTCGCATTACCAATAATGTTGCCAAACCAAACGTCAGGAAGAAAACCGCCTGCACTGCCGCCGTACATAATGGCGTAGCCCATTACCATGTACATGCAGCAAGAGATGGCAAACAGCGCCACGTTTTTGGTAAGGATTTCAGTGGTGTTTTTAGAGCGAACCAGACCGGCTTCGAGCATAGAGAAGCCCGCGGCCATCCACATTACTAATACACCAGACATCAAGAAATAGAAGGTGTCCAGTGCATATTTGATTTCAATTATATCGGAATTCATTTTAACGCCTCTTGTTATACAGCTTCAGCGCCGGTTTCACCGGTGCGGATTCGAATGACTTCTTCAAGCGTTGAAATAAAGATTTTTCCATCGCCGATTTTGCCGGTTTGTGCAGCGTTGGTAATAGCTTCTACTGCGCTATCAACCATCTCGTCTGCCAGTGCAATTTCCAACTTAACTTTGGGTAGGAAATCGACAACGTACTCAGCACCACGGTACAGCTCGGTGTGGCCCTTCTGACGTCCGAACCCTTTTACTTCTGTTACTGTTACTCCAGCGACACCTAAGTCACCTAGGGCCTCTCTCACTTCATCAAGCTTGAAAGGTTTTACAATTGCAGTTATTAATTTCATTGAGAATCTCCATAGGGTGGCCGAAGCCACCCGCTTTAGATGAGCAAGATAAAAGGTTTAAAATTAAAGAGACTTAGAAACAGTCAATACAAATTCGTTGTCGGCAAACAGTCCGCCCTTTTCAGAAGAGTCAATCCAGCTCAGATCAAAACCAAGACCAGCAGCTTCAGTGCTCAAAGAGACAGAGTAGTCATCAGCTTCGTTGGCAGGATCGGAAGCAGACATGGTGCCGACATGGAAGCCCAGGCTAAATGCTTCGCTGAGAACCACGCCATAATCAAAATAAACATATGTAGAATGTCCAGTTGAAGCGTAGTAATCATCTGAGTAAGCAAAACCTAGAGTTGCATCACCTGCTGAAACACTGGCGTAAACTTCTTCGAACTCTTCAGTTGTTGGACCCTGTGGGTAGCCGTAGTACAGGTAACCAATGTCGTAGCTAACGTCTTCAGAGATAGAACCACCGTAACCAGCATAGTAATCAAGTTCTAAACCGCCACTGAAATCGACGCTTGAAGCCCAAGTACCAACATAGAAGCCATTTTCAAAACCCACATCGAATCCACCAGACAGCGCTTCGCCACCGGCTTGATCGATACCACGGAAAAAGTAATCAGATCCAATTGCTACGTTGCCAGAAACTTCAGCAGCCATTGCAGTGGCACCAGACATCATAGTTGCAGCGAAAATTGCAGTTTTTAAAGCTTTCATCGATATATCTCCCAAGATATAAAATTTTAAATAAAATTTAACAGTTACTTAACGTTAAGTTTTTTGATACTTCGGAGAGGACAATGCATATCCCGTGCCAACAACCTTTCGACCGTCTTTTCGATCAATTTATTAATAAATAACCGGCAAACGTACCAATATGGTGCATAGAGAAAAGCGTTCAAGGGAAGTCACGCACCAAACTGAACAGCCCATAGATGATTGGAGTCACAGGTCACATCTGCAGTAAATGCGTGGGGTATTTTGGTGCAATTTGCTAGACTGCAGTCTGTTGCCAGGGGCTTAAAGAGGAACCACCCAGTGAATCAAGACAATATCGTTAATCAATTTATCAATCAGTTTAATCAGGCCTTCATTCCAGGTGCTCAGGCTCTGGGCGACGAGATGCAAATGCAGGTTCGCTCAGCCATGACCAAGGCACTGCAAAAGATGGATTTAGTCACTCGGGAAGAGTTTGATATTCAGCAGGCTGTCTTGCACCGTTCCAGAGAAAAGCTCGACGCCCTGGAAACTCAGATCAGCGGTCTTGAAGACAGCATTCGTCAGCTCAGATCTGAGCAAAGTGATAAATAACCTATATAGGTAGCTCCCCTCATCAGACTGAGGGGTCGTTTTCGATAGACATACAGGGAGGTATGCCATGTCACTCGCGGTGGTCAACACACGCGCAAAACTGGGTATCAATGCACCACTGGTCTCAGTTGAAGTGCACCTTTCAAATGGTCTGCCGAGCTTTCATATGGTCGGCCTGCCAGAAACTGCGGTCAAAGAAAGTAAAGATCGAGTCCGCAGCGCCATCCTCAACTCGCTGTTTGATTTTCCCGCCCGGCGTATCACCGTCAATCTAGCTCCCGCCGAACTCCCCAAAGAAGGCAGCCGTTTTGATCTGGCTATTGCCGTGGCGATTCTTGCCGCCTCGGGACAGATTCCGCTTGATCAGCTAGATCAATATGAATTTATTGGCGAACTGGCTCTCTCTGGAGACACCCGCGGCGTCGATGCGGTATTGCCCGCAGCGCTGGGTTGCCTGCATCAGGGTAAGCAGCTGATTATCAGCCACCACAATGCTGAAGAGGCCTCTCTGGTCGAAGGCCTAGAGATATTGCCCTGTACACACCTGCTAGAGATCTCGGCTCATCTACTCCAGCAAACACAGTTAACACTTTGGGACGCCTCAAAAAATGCCCAGTTAGCTCCTCAGACTCCATTTCACGACCGATCTAGTGATAACCAGAGCCAGCTCAATCAGGTCATCGGCCAACACCATGCCAAGCGCGCCCTGGAAATCTCCGCCAGCGGCGGCCACAACCTACTGTTTTATGGCCCTCCAGGAACAGGTAAGACCATGCTCGCCAGTCGCCTGCCTGGGATACTGCCGCCACTGAATAATCAGCAGGCATTAGAAGTCGCCTCGATCTATTCCGTGGCCGGCAAAGGCCTGCGCCAACCGATATGGGCACGGCCCTTTCGCGCGCCCCATCACACCGCATCCTCCGCAGCACTGGTGGGGGGAGGCAGCAGCCCCAGACCAGGCGAAATCTCACTCGCCCATCAGGGCGTACTATTTCTCGATGAGCTGCCAGAGTTTTCCCGCAGCGTATTAGAAGTACTTCGCGAGCCCATGGAGTCTGGTGAGATCAATATCTCTCGGGTCGCCGCGCAAGTCTGTTATCCCGCCAACTTTCAACTGATTGCCGCCATGAACCCCTGCCCCTGCGGTTATCTCGGTAGCTCCCGCTGTCGCTGCACCCCAGATCAGATCAACCGCTATCGCGGCAAAATCTCCGGCCCCTTGTTAGATCGTATCGACCTGCAGGTGCAGGTCACACCCATAGAGAATCATCAGCTCTTAAACAATCAGCAGGCGGGCAATAGGGAGCAACCCAAAGGAGAAAGCGACCAGCAGATTCAGCAACGGATCTGTGTTGCTCGTGAGCGGCAGTTAACTAGACAGGGCAAGACCAATAGCCAACTGAGTAGTGAAGAGCTGAAAACCATCTGTCCACTGAGCAGCGAACAGCGTCATTTGATGGACCATGCGATTACCCGTTTTGGGCTTTCGACCAGAGGCTTTTATCGGGTGTTGAGAGTGGCGCGAAGTATTGCCGACCTGGCAGGCCGGGAGCAGGTGATTAGTGAAGACTATCAAGAGGCGTTGAGTTATCGCATCGCTTCAGAGCAGCAATCTACGCGCTAACAATGAGGGGCTAATATCTGAATCCCTGGTTCAGGTTTTCGACAACTCAATACCACAGTGATAACAGTACTCGGCATCCGGATGATGACCGCTGCGCTCACAGATATTACAGCGTGTATTGTTTCTGGCCGTATTGATCTCTCGGGCGATCTCAGCCGTGAAGATACCGGTCGGAATAGCAATAATCGAATACCCGGTGAGCATCGCCATAGTCGCAATAATCTGCCCAATCACTGTTTGCGGTGCAATGTCACCATAGCCCACAGTAGTAATAGTGACGATGGTCCAATAGATACTGCGAGGAATGCTGGTAAAGCCATTGTCCGGCCCTTCAACCAAAAACATCAGGCTGCCAAAAATCACACTGAGCACCATCACCACGGTGAAAAATACCAGCACCTTGCGCCGAGAGGCATACATGGAACGCAGTAAAATATTGGCCTCGGAAAGGTAGCGCACCAACTTGAGCACCCTGAAGACGCGCAATACCCGCAGCAAGCGCAAGACCAGCCAGTAACTGGCGCCGGGAACAAATAATGCCAGATAGGTGGGCACTATAGAGAGCAGGTCGACGAGACCATAGAAGCTAAATATATAGCTCAGGCGTTTCGGTGAAGAATAGATGCGCAGTAGATACTCGATGGAGAACAGTGCGGTAAACACCCACTCCAGACGAAAGATCCAAGTACCGTACTGATCGTGAATGCTGCCAACGGAATCGAAAATAACCCCCAGCACACTCAACAGGATCATATAGATCAACAGAATGTCGAAGCGCTGTCCGGCCGTAGTGTCGGTGCCAAAAATGACCTGATAGATTTTTTCTCTGGCAGTGATCTCGATCATGCTTAGGTGCCCTACTTTCTATTTAGTTTAGCCGTCTAACTGCGGCTCTCTATTTTTCACCTTTTAATCACATCATTGTAGGCAGTAACCGCTGCTAGGGTCTATTTTTAAAAGGCCTATTTAAATAGCAACAGACCAACCGGACGAGACCACTATGACTAGATTAATCAGCTGCCTACTGTTTTGCTGCATACCTTTGAGCGCCTTTGCACAGCCAGAACTCAAAGGCAGCCCCAACGAACTGCGCCATTTCCTGCACCCCAATGAAAAAATTGTCACTCTCAGCGCCGAAGCCGAGGAAAAGGCCTACTCCGACAGGGCGATTATCAGTTTGGTGATCACCAGCGAAGACAAGCAGCTTTCAACATCTATCGCCAATAACAGTGCCATCAGGGAATCCATCAGCCAGCAACTGGTCAGCTCAGGCCTAAACCCGGATTATATTAAAAGCTCAAAGTTCTCCACCTCACCGCAATACGGCTGGTTTGGTAAAAAGCCCGACAGCTATAAGGTGGTCAACCGTATGGCCGTAACCATTACCGATGAGTCACAGCTCAAAACTATCGCCACGGTGACCGACAGTAAAGAGGAAGTAGAGCTTTCGGATATCACCTTCGAGCACTCCCAAAAAGACGCTTTTAAAAGCAGAGTCAAACAGCTGGCTCTAGAAAAAGTGATGAAGCAAAAAGCCATCTATGAATCCTCTCTGGGGGTTAAACTGACCCCGGTGAGTTTTAGAGACAATCGGCTCTGGGTGAAAGGCACGCAGGGAGCGCAGATGCTTGAAGAGGTTGTGGTGACAGCGTCAAAGCGTAATCGCAGTTATAAAGATAGCGCTGCAGACTTTGCCCAATCAGTGGCCCCAAGCAGCGTCGAGTCATCCTTTGATGAGATAGTGTATACCGCTGAGATTTTTGTCGACTTTAGTACTGTGACTGATAAAACCCAATAGGAATACCCATGGATCTTTACCACGGCTTGCTAATAATCACTTCCATACATTTGCTCTCCGCCGCAATGCCCGGCCCAGACTTTGTTCTGGTATCACAGCAAACCCTTTCTAATGGCAAACGCGCTGGGTTGCTTTGTAGCCTCGGCATTGCCCTGGGGCTATCAGTGCATATTATCTACTCCTCGATGGGACTGGCCGTGGTGATCGCCAATTCCTCTTCGGCACTCTGGGCGATTAAGCTACTGGGTGGCAGCTACCTCATCTATCTCGGTATCAATGGGCTTAGGTCAAAGGCGAGTAAAACAGGAACCATCAAAATAGGGCCTGTGGCAAAGCGATCTGCTCTAAAAACTATCGGCATGGGCTTTCTCTGTAATGCTCTAAACCCCAAGGCCTCAATCTACTTTGTTTCTCTGTTTACCATCGTCTTATCTCAAGACACCCCAGCTCAACATTTATTGATTTATGGTCTGTGGATGATGGTGCTTCAGCTAGTCTGGTTCGCTTTTTTAACGATNCTGTTATCAAGGCCAGCAGTCACTGGCAAGTTTCATAGCATGGGACATTGGATTGATCGGATTGCTGGCGGGGCTATGTTGCTGNTGGGCTTTAAGGTGTTGGCTACAAGAACCAGCTGATAGTCTGAATGCGAGGGTCTCTGTTGTCCTGACACATTCCCTGCTGGCGGATTGAGATCCCTCGCCGCTTTGCTCTGTGGGATGGCAGTTTTATTGAACCCTGTCATCTCGAACGCATGTGAGAGATCTCCTCCCAGCGACTTCAACACTCATTTAAAAACACTCTGTCAGAACCACCCAATCTATGTCACTCTGGGTTAACCCAAAGAGTCCTGCTGAAACCCTCTTCAGCAACAAGAACTCACCAACACAAATTTAGGAACACCGAATGATCAACCAAACTATGGGCTCCAAAGACTGGGCGATGCTTCTATCCCTGTCCTTCCTCTGGGGTGGCTCATTCTTTTTCGTCGGAGTCGCCGTAACCGGACTGCCACCGCTCACCATAGTCACCCTGCGCGTTGCCATTGCAGCCTCTATACTCTGGATGATCTTGCTGTTCTCACAGCATAAAGCCCCCAAAACCGCCAAACTCTGGCGCGATCTTTTTATCATGGGCTTACTCAACAACGTCATACCCTTTTCACTGATCGTCTGGGGACAAACCCACATCGCCTCAGGCCTAGCCTCAATACTCAACGCCACCATCCCATTATTCACTGTGGTTATCGCTGGCTGGCTCTTGCCCGACGAACAGATGACCGCCCGCAAAGTCACCGGCGTTGGCATTGGTTTCTTTGGCGTCATAGTCCTAATGGGTCCCTCATCATTAGCGCAAATGGGCACCGATACCTTAGCCCAACTCGCCATTCTCGGTGCCGCAATTTCATATGGATTCGCCACCTCCTTTGGCCGTCGCTTTAAAACCATGGGCATCAGCCCATTCCAAACCTCAGTGGGCCAGGTCACCGCCTCCACCATGATGTTATTGCCCCTGGTATTCCTGCTCGAACGCCCCGACCAGCTAGCCAACCCAAGCAACGAAGTTTGGTTAGCCGTGATTGGCTTAGGCGCATTCTCAACTGCACTCGCCTACATCCTATTTTTTAATGTGCTCTCCTCTGCAGGAGCGACCAATGTCACTCTGGTCGCCTTTTTAGTCCCGCTAACCGCCATTTTGCTTGGCTGGCTAATACTCGACGAACAGCTCAGAATTGAGCACTTCGCCGGCATGGCCTTTATTAGTCTAGGATTGGCCTCCATCGACGGGCGACTTTGGAACAAACTTAAGGCAGCATTGAAATAATGACAATCACCTCAGCACTCGCCCTCTACAGCACCATGATCGTACTGGCCCTGCTTCCCGGCCCTGGCGTTGTAGTGGTCGTCGCACGAGCACTGGACTCAGGCTTTCGCCAAGGTCTGGCAACCGCCATGGGTATTCTCAGTGGCGACTTTATCTTTATCGCCCTGGCCATATTTGGCCTCGCCGCCCTTGCCGAAGTGATGGGCAGCTTCTTTGTGATCATTAAATATGCTGGCGCCGCTTACCTTATCTATCTGGGTTATCAGCTGCTTACATCGGGTAATGGCGGCACCGCCAAGCCAGCACTCAAACCCGCCAACTACTCCACCAACTATCTGGTCGGCCTCGCCACCTCGGTGAGCAATCCAAAGGTCACCCTGTTCTATCTCAGTTTTTTCCCCGCCTTTTTGGATTTGGAGACCATTTCGATGACTGACATAGGACTATTATTTTTGATCGCAACATTCTCTGTCGGCTTGGTCATGGCAGGCTATGCTTATGTTGCTGCAAAAACCAAATCCTCGTTTGCAGCCTCACCCAAAACCAAATATCTGAAGTTTGGCTCTGGTGCCTTATTAATCGGTGGCGGTGTGTTTGTGGCATTGAGGAG
>JGI20152J14361_10002191_pt1 | contig 11856 bp, 12 predicted proteins | sample COG_02_FD_14361 | JGI IMG/M metagenome (IMG submission 14361)
GAATCTCGCTATTAGACGAGGGTCGGATTCGCACTGTAACCCTTGCGCCTATTGTAAGGACTCTCGGTCATCAAATGAATCATTCCTGCTATTGGTTGAGCCGTCATCGCAGACTCAGAGCCTTGTTTTGAAGCAACCCATTTTCAGCAGGCAATGCTGTCGAACAGGTCGTTCTTTCAAAGGTCTTCTTTCTAAGGTCTTCTTTCAAAGCGATTCTTTTAAAGCCGCTTTGACCTGTCGTGATCGAAAATCACGCGCCGACAAAAGCGTTGTTCAGATACCCGCTTTAACTCAGATCGCAACCAGGCTTGCGGCCTTGCCTTGCGTTCAAAAGTCTAGCGAACCACCCGCGAGCGCGCGCTTAAAGCCCGAGTAATTGGGCTGATCNATTGCAATTTGGTTCACGACCGTTGCCCGCAAATGCTGTTGAATCGTTTCATCTGATAAAGGCACCNNACCCGTGCGCAAATCCTCAGACAGCCTGGCTCGAAGATCACCTAAAGNTGCCGTTGCATCGTAGTACTGCCTTAACCGCTGCGTTTCCATGGCCTGGTGTTGTCCGCCCAGCGCCAATTCGCGCAGGACCATGTCCAATGAATTACCCGCAACTCGCGCGAGGAACTGCGAGCGACCCTGTAGATTTTGCATTGCGTCGTCTCGCAAATAATCACGAACACTCTGAATCAATTCCGGTTGACTGGGCATGTCGAGCGCAAGCGCCGAGGCTGGCGCAAGCAGGTCAACAGGACCCGGGATTAGGAGATTGACGCAATCGACTTGGCATTCTGAAGTCCTTCGCCCGATCGCGGGTCGCTCAACCGATTGATCTGGGCCAGAGCGATAGTGCTCGGCCATACCGAGGCATCCGATCGCCCACCAAAACGAGCCAAACACTTCCCAATATTTAACATGGTCGGGATCAACTTTGATCCCACTTTCAGCTTCGTAGCCGGCAAACAGGTCCTCATAGGTTCCAAACCCGCCAACCGGCAATTGACTACCAAACCGCCAAGAATTCGTGCAGATCCAACCCAGGTCTCGCATCGGGTCCCCGATATGGGCAACCTCCCAATCCAGCACCGCCGAAATACCATCGGGCATCAACATAAAGTTACCCGCCCTGAAATCGTTATGAACCAGGGTCAGCCGATCTGTTTTTGGTAGGTTTTCCTGAAGCCACCGGCCGGTATAGTCAATCATCGGTTGTGACACATTAAAATCGTGATATCGCGCCAGCATCTGATCCAAGAACTGCTTTGGCGGCAACTCAGCTAACCGAGATCGCAAACCACTTTGATCCAAGTCAATACCATGAATTCGGGCCAAAATTTCGCCACAGGCCTTCGCAAGCGTCGGCCGTATCGAGGCGAATTGCGGATCTCGTGTGATCCGAGCACCAAGCGCTTCGCCTTCGATCCACTCCATAATGAAGCCATCACCAAGGTCGTCTTCACGGGTTAAGACGTGGTACACCTCAGGCTCCGGCACACCAACCGCCTTGGCCGATTGCATCAGCAATGCTTCAACATCCAGGCCAGGATGAGATGGCAAGGCTTCAACATACTCCCCGCCCGGCGTTCGCCGCATCGCAAGCGGCGTTGCCATCCCATTCAATACAACCTTTAACCGATAGGTTTCTTGGCTGGCCCCACCCGACAAGCGCTCCACTTCGAGCAACTCGGTGCAGCCTGTAATGTTTTTCACAACGACGCTTGCGAGTTGCGTTTCAAAAGTCGGCATAACCCCTTCCCAACGATTCGATCCAGTCTTTCAACATCTCCCTACAGCGCCGACTAATCGAGCCGAACGCCCTTCGGCGCTTGCTGCTTCATGTAACCAAACATATAGCCGGCAATCCGTCGAATTTGAATTTCCTCTGCGCCTTCAGTGATGCGGTATCGGCGATGATGCCGATAAATATGCTCAAATGGTTTGTGCCGGGAATATCCCAGCCCGCCGTGAACCTGCATTGCTTGATCAGCGGCCTCGCAGCACAAACGGTTGGCCTGATAGTTACACATCGACACCTTATCGGAGACCGTGAAATTGCCATAGGTGTCCATCATCCACGCGGTTTTATGAATCAACGCCCGCAACATCTCGCATCGGGTTTGCAGTTCTGCCAAAGGAAATTGAATCGCCTGATTGGTCGATAGGGGTTTTCCAAAGGGTTTACGTTCCATCGCATACCGGACTGACTCGTCAATACAAAATTGGGCGGCACCCAAACTCGAGGCCGCTTGTCGGATTCGATTTTCATTGAAGAAATGTTGCACGACCCCAAGACCCCGACCTTCCCCACCGAATATTGCCGAGTCATCGACATAAACATTGTCCAGCGAAATACGGCCGTGATCCGTTGGCATGTTGAACGTCCAGAGCATTTCCTCGACCTTAAAGCCTTGGGCATTGGTCGGCGTCAGGAACGCCGTAATACCGTCACCATCGCCAGGCTTACCACTCGTTCGAGCAAGGATCATGTCGTACTGCGCCTTGTGGATTCCAGTGTTCCAAGTTTTAGCGCCGTTAATGCGCCAGCCGTCACCATCCCGTACCGCAGAGGTCTCCATATGGGTGGCGTCAGAGCCATGATCGGGCTCGGTAATGCCAAAAGCAAAGCCTCGCTTACCTTCAAGCAATAAGGGAATCCACTCCGCCTTCTGAGATTCGGTGCCGTAAGCCAGCATCAGGAGTAACCCAACATTGTTGGCAACGATTGAATGTTCGTTCTGCAGATCGTTGTGCAAACCCAAGCCTTTGGCGGCAAAGTGCTCGCGAATCACCGCCATCCCAAGGTTTGAGCCATCTTGCCCGCCATAGGCTTCTGGAATGGGGTACCGGTAGTGACCCGCTGCATCCGCCCGTCGCCTTGCTTCGCCAAGCAAGGCTTCCCATTCTTCGCTCGGCAGGCCGCCGCGATCCCAATCGGTTCGGGCATCTTCACGTCGATGGTCGAAAAACCGGATATTGTCGTTCTCGTTTTCAAGAGGCTTAATTTCAGCCTCGATGAAGTCATCTAAGACGGATAAATAATCTTGAAGATCCTTTGGGATATCGAAATCCATAACCTACTCCTGCTTGCTGATTAAATTCGTTGTTCTGCTGGTTATATTGGCCTTGCGCCGTGCAAACTATAAATCGTTAAACGCGCCCCACACCCAATATTTTTGATTGTTTAAGCTTTTGCCAACCCGCCTTGCTATCCAGAGGCCGCCCCTTGTGCGCGCCGCGGTATGGCTTTATCCAACACCCTAACACACCCATTGACCGAGAAAACATCAGACAACGCGAAAGATCAAAGGCGCCAGATCGCCGCCTGTCAGAACATAATCACCCGCTTTCAGCGGCTGCACCGATCCCACCGAACCGGTCATCAGGACCTGGCCCGGCAGCAAGGTGTGCCCGAGGGCTAGCGCCTGGTTCACCATCCAATGCAGGGCCTTCCATTGCCCGCCCAGAACGTCTAATGCTGCGCCGCGGTGCCGCGTGTCACCAGCAGACTCTAGGGTCAAAGTCAGGCTGTCCGGATCCATGATCGGACTGACTGCCCCCTTTAAGAATTGTGCTGCCGCCGCATTGTGCATAATCAAATCTGGCAGGCTGGGTGGGAACTGACTAAAATTTAAATCAACCAACTCCACCATCAAACAAATGCCATCAAAGCAAGATTGAAGCGCCGAGACGGATTCTATTGGCGCCGTGATCCGGCGTGACAGCACAAACCCGAGCTCTGTTTCGATCATACCTTTCGTGAAATCAGCCGATTGAATAACGCGCTCAGGCCGAGCGCTCGAGGCAAAGAGCAATCCGAGCGCGGGCTCGGTCGCGCCAAAGGTCTCCTGAACCCGTTGGTTCGTTAAAGCGCCCTTAAAACCGATAACGGCATCATCAGGCCGCTGCTGCAAACCCAATCCTTGCACGATGTAGGCATCCTTTAGGGTCGCGCCCCAGTCTTGTGGACAACTGGGCTTGGGCTGAGCTTGCTGCCTCGCGTTTTCGATGGCCTGCGCCCATTGTTGTTGCTGCTGATCGTTCATATAGGCTCCTGATCATGCCTGTGAAGCGGCGGTCCTGTCCCTTAATCTAACCGGCCTGTCTTGCCACCGGGTTTATCAAGCAGGTCGTTTAGTCGCCAAAACCGTGTCGGCGCCTATGGCCGGCAGAGCGCGGTCAATCTGGGTAGGTGCGCCATCCCAGAGAAAACCTCTGCTTGGTACATCATCGAGGGTGCACTCAAAACACCCAGATCCGATAGCGCAAGGGATCGCTCGGCGAGTTCTGCTTTGGCAGCGGCTTGATCAAAACGACCTAACTCGCCTGCAAACCCCGGCAAGACCTCTACCAGCGCCGCCTGAACACAACCCATGTCCAGCACCTCATTCGATGACACCAAGCCCAGAATAAACAGGCTGACGATCGTAGCCGACACCCTATGCTCAGCGAGCCGCAATAACCCCCAATGCGCAAGGGTTGCGCCGGCATCTGTGAACGTCCAGCCCTGATTCAAGCTCAAGCGCTGTAAGTTGCGCAGCCGTTCCTGATCCTTGTAACGACGCCGCGCAAGGCCTCGACGCGCTTTGTAGGCTTCAAAAGAAGGCGTTCCCTTAGGGACCTCAGCGGCGGTATTGATGGGTTCCCGCAAAAAGGGCCAAACCTGGACAGCTTGATCTTGGTCTCTGGCCCATTCCGCAACAGCCTTAATCCCGACAACCGACTCTGGATCGCTAAGGTCAACCAACACATGCACACTCAAGGCGTCAAATCCATAATCCATCATCTATTACAGCGCCTGCCACGGATAGCGAACAAACGGCATGGGGCCCTGGCTGCCGTTAAGCCGCCAGAGGACGGTATCTAGCTGTTCTCGCCCGAAGAAAATTTCATCGTCAACGATAAAAGAGGGCACGCCAAAGACCCCTTGGGTCAACAACTGATCTTGCAAGAGATCATGGCTTGCTCGCCAGCCCCCTGGGCATAATCGATAAAGCCCGCGCTTTGAATACCCGCGTTCAACAGGGCTGCATTGAGAATATCAAGGTCTTCAATATCGCAGTCGCGTTGCCAAAATCGGTCAAACACATCCGTCATAAAGTCTTTTAGCTGGGCGCGCGTATCCGCATGATTTTGCGCCCAAATCAGCGCAATCCCGGCCTTCGAGGAGTCCCATATTTTTAGGGGGCCGCGGAGCATGCGCCCTTGATTTTCGGCATAACAGCGCGCCTCACGATAAGCCGCTTTCACCACGGACCATTGCTTAGGCGTTCGATTACTGTCGACGACTTGGCCGTCATCGCGTTTTTCTGCACGGCCCAAAAAGCTGCCTATATTTAAGGTCAGCGGCAACCAATTAACCAAAAACCCGGAGCGAACTTCTAATTGCCAGATCAACTCGTGCGCGACGAACGCGTAGGGGCTTTTAAAATCGATACAGACTGACAGCACAGACACCTCATATTGTTCATTCGTCAAAGGACGATCCCTCTGAACTCCTGTACTATTGCCCAATGGATCCTATATCTCAAGGCGTTGTTGGCGCTCTGTGGGCGGCGAGCCTTGCGCCAAAGCACAAGTTAAAGCCAACCCTAATCGCTGGCGCCCTCGCCGGCATGGCGGCAGATTTAGATGTCTTTATCTCATCGAGCACTGATCCGCTCTTATTTTTAGAATATCATCGACAATTTACCCATTCGCTTATTTTTGTGCCGATCGGCGCACTGATCGTTGCTCTCTGTTTGTGGCCCTTTTTAAAACGAAGTCTGCAGCCGAAAGAACTCTTGACGGCCTGTTTTTTGGGCTATCTAAGCCATGGCCTGCTCGACGCGTGTACCACCTACGGCACCCAACTGTTATGGCCTTTTACCGATGATCGTGTGGCTTGGAATGTGATTTCAATTGTCGATCCGCTCTTCACCCTCCCCTTACTCATCGCGGTCGCGCTTGGGGTCCGTGCAAAGCGCGTCAATGCTTGGCCGAGAATCGGTTTAATTTGGCTATTTGCTTACCTCGGCGCCGGGGAAATTCAGCGTCAAAGGGCCGAGACTGTCGGCCATGAAGTTGCCAAGGCCCGCGGTCACGCCCCGAGCAGACTCGACGCTAAACCGGGGTTCGCACAGCTTCTGCTGTGGAAGATCGTTTATGAATACGAGGGGCAATTTTTCGTCGACGGCGTCCGCGCTGGCATTCAAACCAAAGTCTACCCAGGAACCCACATCCCAAAACTGGATAGCCAGTGGGCCGAGGCAAACCTGCCGCCCAATAGCCAAACCCGCCAAGATTTTGAACGCTTCCGCTGGTTTTCCAACGACTATCTGGCCCTGAGCAAAAGCCAGCCTAACACCATCATCGATGTTCGCTATTCAATGAACATTAACGAAATCAAGCCGCTTTGGAGTATTCATTTTGATCCCAGCAAGCCTTGGACACACGTTGACTATTTGACGCATCGTGACTTAGATCCCTCAACCACCGCGCAGTTTCAGCGCATGCTGATGGGACAGTAAAGACCTTTTCTTAGCCAACGACGCTGACTACACTTACCGATCCCACCTTTTTAGAGGCCCACGTTATGCACTATGAAACCATTACCGTCAGCAATCGCGAAGGGGTTCTGATGATCACGTTGAATCGAGAAGCGCGCCTGAATGCGTGGACTTATCAAATGGGCCGAGAACTGCACCATGCCATCAGCTCGGGCAATGACCAAGACGAGGTTATCGCGATGGTTATGACCGGCGCGGGGCGCGGATTCTGTGCTGGGGCAGATATCATTGATCTATTTCAGGCTCAGGCAGACGGCGACTCGAGCACCTCAGGCAGCAACGATCAACCCGGTAATTGGGTTGACTTAGTGCGCGCATCAAAACCAATGATCGCCGCGGTCAATGGCGCCGCTGTCGGCGTTGGGCTAACCCAAATACTACCCTTTGACTACATTATTGCAGCGCCAGAAGCAAAGTTCAGCGCGCGCTTTATTAAGATGGGATTGGTGCCAGAATTGGCCAGTTCCTTTTACATCGCCGCGCGAACCGGTTTCGGCCAAGCCAACCGACTTATGCTGACCGGCGAAACCATTTCGGCAGAGCGCGCTTTAACCATTGGCCTCGTCGACGAAATGGTTGAGGACGCAAGCCTATTATTGACCCGCGCCGAAGAACTTGCTCAGGCTATGGGCAACAATCCGCAGCAAGCCTTGCGCATGGTTAAAACGCTGATCACCCAAAATGTTGCAGCCGCTGATGTCACCGAGGTCCAGGCCAGGGAGCTTCGCGCGCTTCAAATTTGTTACGACAGCCCAGAACATAAAGAAGCCATCAATGCCTTCATCCAAAAAAGATCACCCGACTTCAAACGCGCTCGAAGGCAAGGCGGCGCATCATGATTCAAAAGCTGCATCATGCGGCCTATCGCTGCCGCGATAGTGAAGAAACCCGACAGTTCTATGAGGATTTTTTAGGGCTGCCCCTGACCCACGCCTTTGAAATCACAACGACCGCGACGGGCAATCAAGCCGAGGTGCTTCACACCTTTTATGCCCTTGACGATGGCAGCTCATTGGCTTTTTTTGAAGCGCCCAAACAACCCTTCGATTTCAAAAGTCAGCATGATTTTGACCTGCACATTGCGCTCGAAGTCTCAAGGGATGTGCTGCTTGAAAGATTTGAAATGGGCCGCCGAATGGGCATTGAAACCCGAGGCATTACCGATCACGGGTTCATCGAGTCAATCTATTTCAGAGACCCGAACGGTTATGTTGTTGAGCTGACCGCTAAAACGACACAGGCCTCGGTCAACGAATCCTCAGCCCGAGACGCCCTCAACGCGTGGCAAGCCTCAAAACCGGATTCAATTTAAAACTGAGCACCCTGTCGCGCAGAGGCTGCTCTGGCGCCGGCGCCGAATTTGACGTTCTTTTTTTAGGCGTAGAGCGGCGTCCCTGAGATTGCACAGATCGATTCTGAAATCGGTAGCATAAAAGCCATGACGGTGATTCTCTGCCGCGATCGACTCGAAAGCGTAATCGCTCAGACTGAGGCCAATGCGGCAACCAGGGACAGGCTGGTTAAGATGTGGTTTGAGTTCATTGCAATGTCCTTTTTTTATTTTTTTATAAAAGAACAGCGTGACCTCAAACATTAACTTATCAAAAATATGNCTCAGGCAAACGGTTTTGTTGGNGCGCNNATCATCCCTTGCNAGANACGCNTCAAGCATTAACCGATNCTATNNTCAGACGCAGAAGNCAACCCTCAGGGAATCNGAAACACCCCTCAACAACGCGCCAAGATAATGGCCTCAAGCCGCCACTTTTAGCCGCAAGATGATCGTTAAATCGAGCGGCTGCGCGCGCGGTCTATGCGGCCGCATTCTTGAATCATTCGTCCTCAGCGGTTTNGCTGCTGGCTTTTTATCCGCCAAAGACGGGGTATACTAAGGTCTTTAGTCGCCCTAATGGGTTGACGACTCGCTTTTATTCATCACGTGCCAATAGGCCNTTAATGACAATTTGGACTTTCAAATCAAATACCGGACTGCGCTGGCATAGCGCCGCCTTGCTTTACGCACTNGGCGCCTACTGTGCTGGCTGGTGGCTACTTCTCACGACAAGCTGGTGGGGCCTCATCCCAAGCGCACTGCTGCTGGGTCACGGCATGATCATTGCGGCATACCTTATCCATGAATGCGCACACAACACCGTGTTCAAAAAGAACCATCACAATGCGCAGCTCGGAAAAGCGTTGGGCTGGATCTGCGGATCCTGCTACGGCAAGTTTGAAGATATTCGATACAAACATTTCCGCCACCATGTCGATAACGACGATGTGGTTTGGTTCGATTACGAGGCCTTCTTTAAAAAGCATCCCTTGGTGTATCGGGCAACCATTTTTCTAGAATGGTTTTATATCCCTGCGCACGACATCTTGATGCATTCGATCATGGTGCTCACCGCTTTTGTGATTCCAAAGCGGCGGGATCAAATGCGGCGGAATACCCTTGTCATTCTTATCCGGGGGGGATTGCTCATTGCCATCGGCTGGATTGCTCCGAGCGCGCTTTTGGGCTATTGCCTTGCTTATATGACGATGATTATTGTGCTTCGATTTGTTGACGGCCTAGAGCACGACTATCCCTACCATCTCAATCTATTTACGGATGACGTGTCCGAGCATAAGGGCGATTTAGTTTGGGAGCAGGAACACACGTTTAGCCCCATTCTGTCTTGGCGCTATCCATGGGTAAACTGGCTCATTTTAAATTTCGGCTACCACAATGCCCATCATGCCAAGCCCACCGCGCCCTGGTATCAATTACCCAGCTTGCACAAGCAGCGCTTTGGTGATGACCCAAACACGGTCATTCGCCTATGGCCGCAGCTTAAGATGTACCACCGTTATCGAACCTATCGGATTTTTCACGATGCACCCGGCATTGAATCCGTGTCAGGTAAAGCCTTCTTAAAAGCGGCTCAAGAAGCGCGCTTAACCGGCGGGAACGCGGCCTCATTCTTAACGTCGTTTTAAGCCAGATGCCCCAGAGACTCGAAATTTATCAATCGCTATGGGCAATGGAACAGCGCCAACCGGGGATCCCGGAGGCGCCCGCCTCGGTGCATTTTGAACGGATCAAGGCAGCCGGCTACCAGGGCGTCTGCATCGACCCGAATGTCGAAGAAATCAACGACGCCTTGGCGCTCGCACCCCTCTTCAAAGACCACCAACTTAGCTGCATGGTCAACGCCTTCCCCAATACAGTTGATGAATTAACCCCNCTGCTGGATATGGCATCCGAATTACAGGCCAAGCAAGTCAATATTATCGGGGGCGTGATGCCGCTGACGGTCTTGGATACCATCCCCGTCGTTGAGCATTGGATCCGTGTCGCGGCGGCTTACGATTTTCAGGTTTTATTTGAAACCCATCGCAATGCAACGTTGAACGACTTATTTGCGACCCTCGAAATTCTGCAAGCCGTCCCTGAGCTGCGTCTTTGCGCTGACCTATCTCACTTTGTCGTTGACCGGGAAATTAGCCTGCCGCTCAACCCAATTCAAGAAACCTATTTTGAACACATTTTACAACGCTCCGATTCGTTTCAAGGCAGGATTTCGAATAACGAGCAAATTCAGATTTCGGTCCAATTTCCCCAACATCAGGCCTGGGTGACGCAATTTAAGTCCTGGTGGCAAGCGGGTATCAGCGCGTGGTCAGCCCGGCAGACCGAGGACGCAACCCTGCGTTTTCTCGTCGAACTCGGCCCACCCCCTTATGCCATAACCGACCAGCATCAGCAGGAACTTATCGATCGTTGGGAAGAAGCCCTCATCATTCGCGCGTGGGTTGAGGCAATATGGGCCGACCTGGCCCCTGTCACCAACTGACCCTCGCCCATGCCACAGGTCAAGCGACGCGCCGCAGCAAGGCTACCCTTTTTTCTAAAACGGCTCATTTTCTAAAACGGCTCACTCAGAGCAAACGCCTGCAGCCTTTTGCTTTGCCGGCGGCTTTCAGGTCTTTTCTAACACCCTTGACCTGAAGACTGTGTTTTCGATTTTGAAATTTACCGCCTGCCCACCAAGCCAATTCTGCCCCCGAATACCCCACCGAAGGGGGATGTTTTTTTGAGCCAATGTGCCATCGCGCGGTATGCTGGGACTCCTACAGACCCTGGACATCAACAATGGACTGGCAAGGCCATAACCTGCACTTCAGTGATCACGTCATTCACTACTATAGCAATGGTAATGTGGGCAAACCCGCCTTGGTTTTTTGCCACGGCTTCAGCGACAACGGCCTGTGTTGGCACAGAGTTGCACTGAGGTTCACGGATCAATTCGATATCTACCTTTTGGATGCGCGCAACCACGGCCAGTCCAGTCGGGGCATTGCGTCAGCGGAGGATATGACCCAAGACTTAGCAGACGTCATCACAGCTCTAGAGCTCGAGCCGGTTATCGCCGTGGGTCACTCAATGGGCGCGGGCACAGTTGCCGCGCTCGCCGCGGGTTACCCGCATCTCGTTGCCAAGATGATTCTAGAAGACCCCGCATGGTCTGATGAGGACGATACCCAAAAGACAAAAAGCATGCGCAAAAGGGCTGCAGGCTTTGCAAAATATCTAGAGATGATCGCGCGCTTGAGCGACGACCAACTGCTCGCCATGGGCCGCGCGCAGCATCCCAGTTGGTCTTTAGAAGATTTCCCGAGCTGGGTGCAATCCAAACGCGAAGTCGATGGATTTGCCCTTAAGGGCCTGATCCGAAGCCCCTGGCAAACGCTCATCCAAAACATAACCTGTCCGGCCCTACTGCTATACGCCGATGAAACCAGCGACGGCATTGTTCAACAAAAAGTTGTGGATCAAATCCTGTCTCTCAACCCGTGTTTCCAATGCAAGCAAATAACCGGTGCCGGGCATAATCTTCGTCGTGAGCAATTCGAGGCCTACATTACAGCGATTGAGGCATTTTTAAATTAGCCGGCGGACGTCAACAAGACGCTTGAGCCGATACTCGTCACTTGATCCAAAGAGAGCCCATGACAAACAGACTTGGTGTCGTGGAAGCGCTGTGGCAGACTGCCCAGTCCGTTAGAATGCCGAGCCTGCTATGTTAAGCACCAAGCCTATTACGCCACGATTTGGTTCCGAGATAGCATCAGACTTTCAATTGGCAGACTGCTCAGAACTTGAAATTTCAGAGCTTCTAACGCTGAGCGCAAATCGAGGCGTCTTGGTCTTTCGAGACCAAACGCTCACGCCTTCAGAACAGGCAGCGCTCGCACACCGGCTTGGGGAGCCGCTGACCTTTCCGCTAAATTCAAACGGCATTCCTGAAGAGCTGATTACCATTGCCTCAGGACC
>JGI20152J14361_10002200_pt1 | contig 11822 bp, 14 predicted proteins | sample COG_02_FD_14361 | JGI IMG/M metagenome (IMG submission 14361)
CCCATCTATGCCGAGGGTAAAAATGATGTTTTTGTTGGACGAATTAGAAAAGATTTTTCACAGGAAAACACCTTGAATATGTGGATTGTATCCGATAACCTTAGAAAAGGAGCAGCAACCAATACGATTCAGATTGCTGAATTTTTGGTTGAAAAAAACTGGATTTAGAACTCCTTATCTTACGAAGATTCGCATCAAAAAATATTTTGATTCATAAAACAAAAAAGCCTGCTCTATGCAGGCTTTTTTAGTATGATAAAAAGGGCTTATTTCATTTCGAAATCTTCCATAAACTTAGTTGTATAATTACCCGCTAAATAGTCGGGATGGTCCATTAATTGTAGGTGAAACGGAATGGTTGTTTTGACACCTTCAATTACGAATTCCCCTAAGGCGCGTTTCATTTTATTGATGGCTTCTTCCCGTGTTTGAGCTGTTGTAATCAGCTTCGCAATCATCGAATCATAATAGGGAGGAATGGTATATCCAGAGTAGACGTGAGTGTCTAAGCGAATTCCATGACCTCCCGGAATGTTGAGGTTGGTAATTTTTCCTGGTGAAGGGCGGAAATCATTATACGGATCCTCTGCATTAATACGACACTCGATTGAATGTAGTTTTGGTAGATAATGTTTCCCGCTGATTGGAATTTTAGCCGCCACAGAAATCTGCTCACGGATCAAGTCAAAATCGATTACTTGCTCAGTAATAGGGTGCTCAACCTGAATACGCGTATTCATTTCCATAAAGTAAAAGTTGCGGTGCTTATCAACTAAAAACTCAACGGTTCCTGCGCCTTCGTATTGAATATATTCTGCAGCTAAAACTGCAGCAGCTCCCATTTTGTCGCGAAGTTCATCGGTCATAAAAGGGGAGGGTGTTTCTTCGGTTAATTTTTGATGACGTCGTTGTACAGAACAATCGCGTTCCGATAAATGACAGGCTTTTCCAAAGCTGTCACCGACAATTTGTATTTCAATATGGCGTGGCTCTTCGATAAGTTTTTCCATATACATTCCGTCGTTTCCAAAAGCAGCAGCAGCTTCTTGACGAGCACTTTCCCAAGCTTTTAAGAGTTCATCTTCAGCCCAAACTGCACGCATTCCTTTTCCACCACCACCAGCAGTAGCCTTAAGCATTACGGGATACCCCATTTCTGCAGCTAATTTTTGAGTTTCTTCAAAATCTTTTAAAATTCCTTCTGAGCCCGGAATGGTTGGAACTCCAGCCGCTTTCATGGTCGATTTAGCTGAGGCCTTATCTCCCATTTTACTAATCATCTCACAAGAAGCTCCAATAAATTTTATGTGATGTTCATCACACATTTTGGAAAACTTAGCGTTTTCTGACAAAAACCCATATCCTGGATGAATTGCATCGGCATTTGTAATCTCGGCTGCAGCTAGTATATTGGACATCTTAAGATACGATTCCGAGCTAGGTGCTGGGCCAATACAAACCGCTTCATCAGCAAATTTTACATGTAAACTTTCTTCGTCGGCTTTGGAATAGACTGCTACGGATTTAATTCCCATCTCTTTACAAGTTCGGATTATCCTAAGCGCAATCTCACCTCGGTTGGCTATTAATATTTTCTTAAACATGAATTTATTTTTTGTGAAACTTCTAGGAAGGGTCAATCAAGAAAAGAGGTTGGTCAAATTCTACAGGCGTAGAATCGTCTACTAAGATTTTTACAATCTTTCCTTGTACTTCAGATTCAATCTCGTTGAATAATTTCATTGCTTCGATTACGCAAAGAACGTCTCCTTCTTTAATTTCTTGGCCAATCTCTACAAAAGCGGGCTTATCGGGGGATGCTTTTCTATAAAAAGTTCCAATAATTGGTGACTTTATAGTAATAAAATTGTCGTTTTCAGTTGCTGAAGGAGCTGCATTTCAACAGGCTCAGCAGCGGCTACGGGAACTTGAACAACCGGTGCGTTTTGAACTAAACCAGGGTGTTGCTGCACAATTGTTGTGGTTTCCAAACGATCTTCACCACCCGTTTTAATGGTGATTTTGATGTCTTCCATCTCAAGCTTAACCTCAGATGCACCAGACTTTGCAACAAATTTAATAAGGTTTTGAATTTCTTTAATATCCATATGCTAAACTATTTAGTTATTGTAATTCCAGGTTAAATATACAGCTCCCCAAGTAAACCCTCCGCCAAAAGCGGCAAAAATTAACTTGTCCCCTTTCGAAAATTTCGACTCGTAATCCGAAAGCAACAGCGGTAAGGTTGCTGAAGTAGTATTTCCGTACTTTTCTATGTTCATCAATACGCGGTCTTCAGAAAGGTTCATTCTTCTGGAAGTGGCATCGATAATTCTTTTGTTGGCTTGGTGCGGAAGTAAAAAAGCGATATCGTCGCCGGCGAGCTTGTTTTGAGTCATTACTTTTTCAGCAGCGTCAGCCATATTCTTTACGGCATTTTTAAAAACGGTTTGCCCGTCTTGGATGATGTTATGTCCTCCCTCGGCATAGGTGTTCTCGTCGAAGGGATGTAGTGAGCCTCCTGCCTTAATGTTGAGGGATTCTCTTCCAGATCCATCGCTTCTCAAATACGAATCTTCGAATCCAAAATCATTGTCTGAAGGTTCAAAAAGAACGGCACCAGCTCCATCCCCAAAAATAATACAGGTGGTTCGGTCTGTGTAATCTACAATCGAAGACATTTTATCTGCCCCAATTAACAAGACTTTTTTGTAACGTCCCGATTCAATGTACATGGAAGCAGTAGACATGCCGTACAAAAACCCTGAACAAGCAGCTTGTAAGTCAAAGCCAAAAGCATTGTGTGCTCCAATCTGTGTTGCAACATAGGCTGCAGTTGCAGCTACTCCCATGTCGGGTGTGACCGTTGCTACAAGAACCAAATCAATGGTCAAGGGATCAATATTCTTTTTTTGTAGGAGTTGATTTGCTGCTTGGATTGCTAAAAATGAAGTTGGTTCTAAAGGATTTCGAGCAATACGACGCTCTTTAATTCCTGTACGACTAACAATCCATTCATCGTTCGTGTCTACCATTTGCTCCAAATCACTATTGGATAAAATCTCGGAGGGAACGTAACCGCTAACTGCAGTAATGGCAGCTTGAATACCTTTTGAGTTAATGCTTTTCATTGAAATGCTTACTTAATCTTCTAGCACTTGGAAGTGAATATACTAGATATTTTATAGGTAGAATCTTTTTTTTACAAAAAAAGCTCTCTTGAGGAGAGCGTTTTTCGTGTAAAATTAAGTTGCTTATTAAGCTTCAGCTACTTCGGTATTGTCAATAAGCACTTTGCCTTTGTAAAACAATTTGCCTTCATGCCAGTGAGCACGGTGGTACAAGTGAGCTTCACCTGTTGTAGTATCTACAGCGATTTGAGAGGGAGTCGCCTTAAAGTGCGTTCTTCTTTTGTCTCTTCTTGTTTTCGATATTTTTCTCTTAGGATGCGCCATTTTATTCCTTTAATTTATTGTTATAGTAAATCTTTTAATTTATTCCAACGAGGGTCGCTTTCTTCTTCTGGAAGCAAACGCTCTTTGGGTTGTAGTTCTTCTAGTTTTATTAATATATCTGAGTCTAATGTTCCGTCTTTAATTCCAGGATGAACGATTTTAGCAGGTATTGCCAAAACTATCATCTCGTATATGGGTTGGGCTACGTCAATTTCGTAACTCCCATGAGGAATGATTAAGATTTCATCGTTGTCGTTGTTGTATTCATCTCCGAACTTAACAATCCAATCAAAACTTGTGTCGATTGGAAAATCAAAGTATTCGTCGGTAACATCACAACTAACTTCAACGCTTCCTATGGCTTTAAAGTTGAGGTTTAAAAGGGTTGCCTTTTTTTCAAAAGTCAACACCACCTTTACTTTAGCGTCAAAAAAGTCATTAAAATCATATGCTTTAAAGAACGTATTCTCAATTTCATAATCAAAAGGTGAACTCCTTCTTTTAGACCTACAAAAGGCAACTTGAATTCAGATGAGCGTTCCATTTAATAGTTATTGAGCCTGCAAATTTAACAAAAAAATATCAACCAAAAAGCTTTCCTCAACAAATTGTCAATTCCTAGGGATTAGTTGCTTATGTTTTCGTTGGCTCTGCGTTCTAAATAGATGTTTCGTGCAGTAAAAAGAGCCTCTTTAAACGAGTCTGTCTGGGCTTCTCCTTTCCCTGCAATTTCAAAAGCAGTACCATGATCTGGTGATGTTCGAACCTTAGTCAATCCAGCGGTATAGTTGACTCCCTGGCCAAAAGACAGCGTCTTAAAAGGGATCAAGCCCTGATCGTGATAGATCGCTAAAACGGCATCAAATTGGGTATGGGTTTGAGCGCCAAAAAAACTATCTGCAGCGTAGGGTCCAAGTACAATATGACCCTGGTCATATAATTTTTTTAAGGTTGGCCTGAGTACTTCATCGTCTTCTTTGCCTATGATCCCTTGATCTCCTGTATGTGGGTTGACTCCCAAGACGCCAATTTTAGGTTTGGAGATTCCAAAATCTTCTCGAAGCGACTCCATCATCAACGCTACTTTTTGTTCGATACGCTCGGGTGTAATCAATTGAGCTACTTCGCTTACAGGAACATGATCGGTAAGTAGCCCCACTTTAAGTTCCTCTGTAATCATAAACATAAGACTTTTTCCACCCAACTCTTTGGCTAAATAATCTGTATGTCCTGGGAAATTGAAGGTCTCCGATTGAATGTTGTGTTTATCAATAGGTGCCGTAACCAAAACATCGACCTTACCTTCTTTGAGTGCTTTGGTTGCCGATACTAATGATTTTAATGCATGCTCGCCTCCTTCTTTGGTAGATTGCCCAAAAGAGGAATTGAACGGAGTTTTCCATACGTCAACAACATTAACTTGTGTAGGGCTCAATTTTCCTCCCTCCGTATAGGGGTTCAGAGATGTCCTTAAATTTAAGTGCCTTTTCTGAAAACTGATCAATTTCATATTAGCATAAAGAATCGGTGTAAAAAAATCGAAAAGCTCTTTCTCTTGAAATATTTTTAAGATGACTTCAATTCCAATTCCGTTGGGGTCGCCAATTGAAATTCCAACTTTTATTTTTCGATCTTGTTCCATCAAATCCTTGATTTATTAGTAATTTTGAAAAACAAAGTTAATCAATATAATCTAGGAAATGTTTACAGGAATCATAGAAGGTTTTGGGGAAGTAAAAAAGTTAATTCACGAAAATGAAAACCTTCATATTACGATGGAAAGTCCGTTAACCCCCGAATTAAAAATTGATCAAAGTGTTGCGCACAACGGAGTTTGTTTGACGGTTATCGCAATAGAAGGAACCCAATATACCGTAACAGCAATACAAGAAAGTTTGGATAAAACCAACCTCAGTGATTTGAAAGTAGGATCAAAGGTAAACATTGAACGAGCGATGAAACTTGGTGCTCGTTTGGATGGACATATTGTACAAGGGCACGTAGATCAAGTAGGGCAATGTACTCAGGCTAAAGAAACAGCAGGTAGCTGGTTGTACACCTTTACTTATGATGCTGCTATGAAAAACATTACCATCGAAAAAGGGTCAATAACCATCAACGGCGTGAGTTTAACCGTTATCGATTCTGGGATATCAGAGTTTTCTGTTGCCATCATTCCGTATACTTACGAACACACTAATTTTCACGAATTCCAAGTCGGAACCCGTGTAAATTTAGAATTTGATGTTGTTGGGAAATACATTGCTAAGATGCAATTATTAAGTTAAGACCTTGTTGTCAATTGGCAAATTTGTAACTTAGTAAAAACTATTTTTATGGATGTATTAGAATTATCTACCGTTTTACTTTTGTTAGCTTCTGTATTTTCAATTATTAATTTGCGCATTTTAAAACTCCCACAAACCATTGGATTGATGGTTTTGGCGATAATACTTTCCATCTTTGTTTTGATAACGGGTTTAATATTTCCTTCTTTTTTAGAGGCAATGACTTCGCTAACGCAACGGTTTGACTTCAGTACACTCCTGATTAATGTGATGCTGCCTTTCTTGCTCTTTGCAGGTGCGATTACCATTAATCTCAGCGAATTACTCAAAGACAAAGTAACCATCTTATTCCTTGCAAGCTTTGGAGTTGTTTTTTCTACCTTTGCGGTTGGTTACGGAACCTACTGGCTTACCCAACAATCCTTCTTGGGTTTATCTGGCCTAGGGCTTAGTCTTATAGACTGTCTTTTGTTTGGGTCTTTAATTGCTCCAACAGATCCCATTGCTGTTTTGGCCATGGTCAAAAAAATGAATTTATCTCCAGCAACAGAAACCCGAATTGCAGGAGAATCCCTTTTTAATGACGGAATTGGGGTGGTTATCTTCTTAACCTTACTCAACATCAAAACGGAAGGCATAGAACAGGTAACCGCTCAAAGTGTCAGTACCCTCTTTGTAACAGAAGTTGTCGGTGGATTAGCACTCGGCGCATTGGTCGGCTATTTAGGGCTTAAGTTGCTTCGTTATATTGAAAATGAATTTGTAGAGCTAGAAGTGCTCATCACCCTTTCTTTGGTCCTCATCGTTTCGGTTGTTGCACATCGCTTTCACCTCTCAGGACCCATTGGGGTAGTAATTCTTGGCTTGTTTTTAAATAAAAATATTGCCTCTGCCGACAATGAAGAAACTTCCATGGGAGCCTATGTATATAAATTTTGGCACTTGCTCGACGAGACACTCAATGCCGTTTTATTCATTCTTATCGGTCTTGAAATTTTAACCATCTTCCATAGTTTTCAATTGAACTATATTTTCTTATCCCTGATCGTTATTGTATTGGTGGTTGTATCGCGTGGTATCGGTGTAATGATTCCCATAAAAATACTTTCAATCAAAAAAGTTTTTGAAGAGAAAACTGCCATTATTATTACTTGGGGTGGTCTTCGCGGTGGACTGAGTATCGCGTTGGCGTTGAACTTACCTGCGTCACTTGGAGAAGGAAAATCCCTCATCTTGTTCCTAACCTATGCCGTGGTTTTATTTACCATATTAGTACAAGGACTGACGCTAAAAAAGATCGTAAAATAATTCTTGAATCTCGTTCTGTTTTCTATCTTTGAGAGGAGTAGTTAAGCTATGACAATAGCAAAGTCGAACTAAATGAAGAAAGGAGGTATCAAATGTTTTACAAAAAGAATTTGAAGAAAGACGAGCAACTGATACCTTTTAGAGGCCAGTTATAAACCTTTCTTTATCTATCAGAATAAAAGCAGGTCGATGGACCTGCTTTTTTAGTATAATGCAAACCCAACAATAGTTATAATTTTATAGAAAACTTTTAAAAAAAATACGTGCAACAAATTCCTAAAGTAAATTTAAACGACTTCTTAAGTGCCAACCATAAGGATAAAAAACAGTTTGTTTCCCAGTTAGGCGCTGCTTTTGAAGAAATAGGTTTTGTCGCCTTAAAGGGACACTTCCTTTCTTCTGAACTTATGGAAGATTTGTATGCGGAAATCAAAGCCTTTTTTGACCTCTCCTTGGAAGAAAAAAAACAGTATGAAGTTGAAGGTGGAGGCGGACAACGTGGATATACTTCCTTCGGGAAAGAACACGCAAAAGACAGAAAAGTAGCTGACCTAAAGGAGTTTTGGCACTTTGGACAATACGAGGAAACTAGCCCAAAGCTGTATCCTGAGAATCTTAGGGTTAACGAACTCCCTGAATTCAATCAGATTGGGAGAGAGACCTATAAACTTTTAGAAAAAACGGCGCAACATGTGCTTCAAGCGATCGCTATTCACCTCCATTTAGAAGAGCATTTTTTTGATCCGTATATCGCAAATGGAAATTCTATTTTACGTGCAATTCATTACCCGCCCATCACTCAAGAACCTGAAAATGCCCTCCGAGCTGCTGCCCATGGTGACATCAACCTGATCACCTTATTGATGGGTGCCCAAGGAAGCGGTTTGCAAGTAATGACCAACGATGGAACTTGGATTGATGCAATTGCAGAGCCCGATGAATTGATCATTAATATGGGCGATATGATGGCAAGACTAACGAATAACCAACTCAAGTCTACCCTCCATCAGGTAGTTAATCCACCCAAAGAAGCCTGGAGAAATTCACGCTATTCCGTCCCATTTTTTATGCATCCTGTTGCAGAAATGCCACTAAACTGTTTGCCGCACTGCGTTTCTGAAAAGCATCCTAAAGCATACGACAATACAACCGCTGGGGCTTTTTTACATCAACGCCTGATTGAACTTGGTCTTATAAAAAATTAACACATGAACACAACGGAGCTTTTATTTACAATTTGCAACACCAGTATTCTAGCCGCCTGGGGGATGCTTCTTTTTATCCCCAATTGGAAGTTTACGGTTCTCTTGTCTGAACGCCCTTTTATACCCTTGGTGTTGAGTGTCGTTTATCTGTACTTTATGAGTGTAAATGGGGGGATGGGCAGTGTTGATTTTTCTTCCCTAGACGGAATTATTGCACTGTACGAAAACAGTACTCCTGAACTGATAGCTGCTGGCTGGTTGCATTATCTTGCCTTCGACTTTTGGGTGGGCTGTTGGATTTTAAGAGAGGCCAAATCAAAAAAAATCAACCATCTTTGGCTGATTATCCCACTCCTAGCTACCTTTATGTTGGGCCCAGTTGGGATTTTACTCTACGAAGTAACAAAGCTACTTTTGAAAATAAAACGGTAAAATCATGCGCTATCAAACCATAAATAAATTTAGAAAAACCCATCGCTTTTTAGGGATTTTCATTGGGATTCAATTCTTATTTTGGACCATCTCGGGCTTGTATTTTAGCTGGACAAATCTTGATGAAATTCACGGAGATCAATATCGCAAAGCTCCAAAACAGTATGTTTTTAATTCCCTTATCCCAATAGATTCTCTTGAGAATACCGATCTATCGATCCAAACTTTAGAGCTTAAAACCATCGGTCAAGATCCGTTTTACTGGATCAATGATCGTGATCTTTACGATGCAACTAACGGAAACAAGCTCGAACTTATTTCTGAAAAAATGGCTTTAAATGTAATCCGAAATACGATTCTTGATCAATATGTTGTTGAAAAAATTGAACGCATCGATTCTGTTTCTGAGCAAGACGAGTATCGGGGGCGTCCCCTGCCTGCATACAAGGCTTGGCTCAGTGGAGAAGGAAATCCAATCGCCTATGTGAGTGCACGCGATGGATCGTTTCAACGCATACGACATCGGCGTTGGAGGTGGTTCGATTTTTTATGGATGACACACACCATGGATTATGAAGGGAGGGATAATTTTAATACGCTAACGCTTCGGGTTTTCTCCTTTCTTGGATTAATAACCGTGATGAGTGGTTTTGCTCTGGCCTTTGTGACTTCAAAAAGAAGAAAGAAAAAGGAAGTCAAAGATTAATTATCTGGCGTAGGCGTTTTTTTATTTTTTAAAAATAAGACAAGCGACATTACACCCAAGAAACCAAAAAAGAAACCAACTAAAAACCCTTTGTAGTGGGTTCTTCCTCTTTGTTCGGCCAAGTAAGCACCCACGGCTCCAAAAAAAACACCGATGGCGATATAAACAGTAGGATCAAACATCTGTAATAATTCGTCGTTCATAAAAAATATATTTAAAAGACTTGGATCCTAAAGATTCGAAGTCGGAGTTTTGGCTTAATTTTATTCCTTAAACAAAGATATGAGTAAAAATAATGTTTCCTTCGGTTGGGCCTTCAAAGAATTTATCTGGCCGAGAAGAAAAGTGGTTTCCTTAGGTCTCTTCTTAATCATCGTCCGCAGTTTATCGGGTTTGGTGCTTCCGTATGCGAGTAAAAGCTTAATCGATGAAGTAATCCCCTCTAAAGATACAGATTCATTAACGCTCTTGCTGGTTGTGGTATGTTCTGCTCTTTTATTTCAATCAATCAGTTCATTCTCCCTTACTCGAATTTTGAGTGTAGAGGCGCAACATTTGATTTCTATTCTTAGAGCCAAAGTGCAACAAAAACTCCTCACCTTACCCATTAGTTTTTTTGATAACAACAAGTCAGGAGCTTTGGTGTCCCGTGTAATGACAGACGTAGAAGGTGTTCGAAATTTGGTGGGAACCGGTTTAGTCCAATTGATTGGAGGAAGTATAACAGCCGTCATATCCTTGGTTATTTTAATTCGAATTAATGCACAAATGACCTTGTTTGTGTTAGTTCCTGTTGCCATTTTCGCTGGGATTGCCTTGAAGGCTTTTGGCTATATCCGCCCCATTTTTAGGGCACGAGGAAAAATAAATGCAGAAGTAACGGGGCGTTTAACCGAAACCCTCAATGGAATTCGTGTGATCAAGGGATTCAATGCAGAAGCACAAGAACAACAGGTGTTTGAACGAGGCGTTGACGAATTGTTTCAAAATGTAAAAAAGAGTTTAACTGCAACTGCGCTGATGACAAGTTCATCAACTTTTTTACTCGGCTTGGCCTCGGCTAGTATCATGGGAATGGGAGGTTATTTTATCATGAAAAACACCCTGACCTACGGAGAGTTTGTTTCTTTTACACTCTTTCTAGGTTTTATGATTGCCCCCATTGTACAGATGAGTAATATTGGGAGTCAGCTGACCGAAGCCTTTGCTGGTTTGGATCGAACACAAGAATTGATGGGCATTCCTGAAGAAAATGATTTAGAAATAAGAACCAAAAGGCTGAAGCAAATTGAAGGGGCTGTCTCTTTTAAAAACATATCCTTTAGTTACGACGACAAGACAGAGGTGTTACACAACATTTCATTTGAAGCGCCCAAGGGAAGTGTAACCGCTTTGGTTGGATCATCCGGCTCTGGGAAAACTACAATTGCTGGTCTGGCTACAGCCTTTTTAAACCCAAGCTCTGGCCAAGTGCTCATTGACGGAGTGGACCTGTCTCAAGTTGATCTAAGAAGCTTTAGAAGTCAGTTGGGGGTTGTGTTACAAGATGATTTTTTATACGAAGGAACCATTCGTGAAAACATTCTTTTTCCACGCCCAGATGCAACCGAAAAAGAATTGCTAGAAGCTGTTGAAGGTGCCTATGTAAATGAATTTACAGATCGGTTTGATGACGGTTTGGATACGCTTATTGGCGAACGAGGTGTAAAGCTATCCGGAGGGCAACGCCAACGTATTTCAATAGCTCGTGCATTATTGGCCCGTCCAAAAATTGTAATCTTAGACGAGGCAACTTCTAATTTAGACACCCAAAGCGAAGCTTTTATTCAAAAAAGTCTGGCGGTTTTGATGCAGGAGCGAACCACCTTTGTCATTGCTCACCGACTCAGTACCATTCAAAAAGCAGATCAGATTTTGGTTATCGAAGATGGAGATATTGTGGAGCGTGGAAAACACGAAGAATTGATTGCCGCTCAGGGAAGGTATTACGAACTCTATACCTATCAAACACGCATGTAGATTTGTTGGTTGTTGATGTTTAGACTTGCCAAATTGAACCGACTTTCCCCTTAAAGATTAAACAAAAAAACACCCTTTACTTTATCGGTAAAGGGTATTTGATTTTAAAAGCTTAGGCTTAATAAAACCTACTCTACTGTTATCGAAAAGGTAGCTTCAATATCCGTTTCTCCACCTGCAGAACTGAGGCCATCATTAGGTTTGGTCGGCTCATGACGCAAGATAAATGTCAATGAACCACTACTAGCAGTATTTGCAGTCAGCTCAAATTCTGTACCCAACAAATTCCCTTCAGAATCTAAATTAGTGGCTGTTGCAGTAACATCCAATCCGCTTCCGATTGTATAGAAAAATTGGTGCTCATCCGCTTCCTCCTCTACTTCCTCAGTAATATTATCTGCTGGACTCT
>JGI20152J14361_10002202_pt1 | contig 11817 bp, 10 predicted proteins | sample COG_02_FD_14361 | JGI IMG/M metagenome (IMG submission 14361)
GCACTGAGTGTGTTCTCTGGCGCGGGCACGACACGGCCAATTGGCTGGTCAAGTGCATTGCCCTTGGGTATGTTTAGGTTTTGGTGGATAGGCATAGACCCTCTTTCTCAGTCAGACGTCAATCGGTTAGTACGGAGCGTCAAGCGCGGAAACCAAACGCGGTTTCGGCTTGACTGTCAGCGGCAGGTAGGCGGCTGGCCACCTGCGTTGAAATCGTGCGGCACAGCTCTACGAACAGCGGGTCCGCAATACGGTAAAAAATCTGCGTTCCCTCGCGGCGTCGCGTCAACACACCCGCTTGATACATCAAACCAAGATGCCGCGATACATTGGCCTGCAAAGCACCTGTGGCCTCGATGATGTCATTCACGCAACGCTCCTCTTTGCATATTGCGTGCAATATCTTCAAGCGTGTTGGCTCCCCGAGCACACTGAAATAGCGGGCCGTCGATTCGAATACAGCGTTCAACTCAGACATGCGGTGGCTTCTTTGATAGGGTTCATGGGTGTGTTTATTTGTAAACAAGTATATTATTTAATGCTGATATATGCATGAGTAAAAACCCTAATAAAAATAGTCAGGACGCGCACACGCCTTGTGCGGGGTGCACAGGGGCTGAGGGCAGCAAAATCGGCAGGCAACATGCGACAATATCGCTATGAAAAATTCCGCGATCACACCCGAAAATGCCCGCTCAAAACTGACCGTCTTGAGCCTGTGGCTGCCCATACTCGCGATGACCATCGTCATCGTGGCCTCCAACGTTGCCGTGATGGTGCCCATCAATGACTGGTTAACGTGGGGCGCTTTCACCTACCCCTTCGTGTTCTTAGTGACTGATCTCACCAACCGAGCGGTTGGACCACAGGGCGCACGCAAGGTAGCTTGGGTGGGTTTGGTGTTCGCGGTCGTTTTGTCGGTGTACTTCGCTAATTGGCAAATAGCGCTCGCATCTGGCACGGCCTTCATTAGTGCGCAGTTGCTGGATATTTCCTTGTTTAACCGCTTGCGCGCGATGTCTTGGTGGAAAGCGCCGCTGATCGGCTCCATTGCCGCATCAGTCGTTGATACGGGCATTTTCTTTTTCATCGCGTTTTATGGCTCAGACATGAACTGGCTCATGCTCGCATCCGGCGACTTGATGGTTAAATGGGCGATGGCCGCGGCTTTGTTGTTACCCTATCGTTTATTGCTACCACGCGTTGCGGCAATCGCCCAACGCACAGCAACACCTGCGGTTTAAGCCGCTCGCCCGCAGGTCTCGGTGACCCGCGGGCGCGGAGCCCGACAACCGATGGATACCGGAAAACCATGACAACTTGTACGCACACAATCACAACGAACCCATTCACCAACGGTGACACCGCAGGGCACGCATCTGGTGCGCGAGCGAGTGTGGGGCTCGGTCTGCGCAAGGCCTTGTTCGGCATCGCATTGGTATCGTTTCTTGGCGGGTGTACCACCACAGGAACATCTTTAGATAACACCTCACTGTCGTCGGACCCCAACGCGCCACAAGCGCGCGTCGCGCAAGACTTCCCCATCCCAGCCGGATCACAAATCGTGACGGACCAAACACTGGTTCTCGGCAGCGGTAGCAATTGGACGGGGAGACTGAGCCTGTCGCTCAGCATCGGCGAGCAGGATGCCTTTGTGTACTTCCGCGATCAGGCCAAGGCCTACGGTTGGCTTGTCGTTTCAGGCTCCTACGGCCCGACCAGCATTTTGACGCTGAGCAAAGCTGACCGATCAGCCACGGTACTCATTAACGAAGGCAACCGCATCACAGGAACCAAGGTCACGATCACGGTTAGCCCGCTTGCAGTCAAACCCAAATAAGCTATCCTGCTAGGGAGTTTGCTTAGACCTTAGGAATCCCATGCCACCCAACAGACAGTCCGGACAGACCGCCAAAAAACACGTTGCCGTTATCGGTGCAGGTATGGCGGGTATCGCGTGTGCACGCACACTGGCGCAAGCAGGTTGGCAAGTCAGCGTCTTCGAGAAAAGTCGTGGCTTCGGTGGACGCATGTCCACACGCCGCTCGCAATTTGGCGACTTTGACCATGGCACCCAGTACTTCACGGTGCGCGATCCACGCTTTGAGGCCGCACTGGCCACCACGGCCGATGTTATCAAGCGTTGGAGTGCCAATACGGTTCGCGTGATGGATGCATCTGGCCATGTACTGGCCAGCACAGGACGCCCGAACGACGCCCACTGGGTGCCCGTCCCTGGCATGAGCTCGTTGCTAAAAACCTGGGGGACACCACTACAAAACGGGACGTTATCCGACTGCAACGTCCACCTGCACACACGCGTCACGGCACTCAAACGCGACGGTGCGCACTGGACCATTACGTGCGAGAAGGTCGCGAACGGCGATGCCAAAAAATTTCAGCACCTGCTCTCAGGCTTTGACCACGTTGTGGTGGCCATACCGCACGGTCAGGCCCACGACTTACTAGAAGCGAGTGACCTGATGCCAGACTGGCAGTCACAGATTTCCGATGTTTTGGTTGACCCCTGCTGGACCCTTATGTTGGCTTACCCCAATGCCAGCCAACCCGGTCTCAGTCATCTGGGCCCGCACTGGAACGTGGCCCGCAGTACCCACCACCGCATCAGCTGGGTCGCACGTGAGTCCAGCAAACCTGGCCGCTCATCCGTAGAGCGTTGGACCATTCAGGCCAGCCCCCAGTGGTCGCAAGAACACGTTAACGACGCACCCGACCGCGTGAAAGCGAAGTTGGCCAAAGCCTTTGGCGAGATCACCGGTATCCGGGCGGAGGCCAGTCACGCCGAAGTCCATCGCTGGGTCTATGCGCAAACCCGACGTGCCTTGGGACAAAGCTACCTACTTAATCGCGCAGCAGGTCTGGGCGTCTGCGGTGATTGGTGCTTGGGCAACCGCGTCGAAAATGCGTTTATCTCTGGCCTGGAGTTGGCACTCGCCATCGTCGAAGACTAGGGCCTACCTAACGGCAAGCCTGTGCGCCGCTTAGCAACTGCTTAGACTGTGTCGTACATAGGCCGTTTTGCCCCATCACCCACCGGCCCGTTGCATGCGGGCTCGCTGGTTGCCGCCTTGGCAAGCTGGTTGGATGCGCGCGCGCATGGTGGACAGTGGCTGGTGCGCATGGAAGATGTCGATACACCCAGAATCACTGCTGGCGCGGACGCACACATATTGAATCAACTGCGCACGCTGGGGATGCGGCCTGATGCAGACGGCCCCGTGCAATGGCAATCCACGCGTACGGCGCTTTATCAAGATGCCCTCACCCATCTGGCACACAGCGGCCTGTTGTATGCCTGTGACTGCTCGCGGCAAACCATTGCCAGCGCGCTCGCCCGGGCTGGCACGCTACCGAGCCGCCACGCCGCCGCCGTTTACCCGGGCACCTGCCGCCACCGACTCCCTGCACGACCAATCAACACCAGCGCCTGTGCGGTGCGAATCAATACCCAAGCGTCAGCGACTATTTGCTGGCAAGACCGAGGCTTGGGCGCCCAGCAGCAAGCGCTAGCAAACGAGGTCGGCGACTTTGTGCTGCGGCGCGCAGATGGCGTATGGGCCTACCAACTCGCCGTGGTGGTGGACGACGCCGATCAAGGCGTAACGCACGTGGTGCGCGGCGCCGACCTCATTGACAACACCGCTAGGCAACAATTTTTGCAAGCCAACTTAGGCTTGAAGCCGCTTATTTACTTGCACACACCCCTGGTGTTAGCGGGTGACGGGCAAAAGCTAAGCAAGCAAAATGGCGCCGCAGCGCTGGACCTGAGTGACCCATTGACCTGCCTGTGCACAGCGGCCACTGCCCTTGGTTTGCCCGCAGCATCCGATGACAGGCGTCAGCACCTGAGTGATCCCTACGCGCTGCTACAAACATGGATTCCGGCATGGTCTGCGAAATGGATGTGCCACTAGCGACCTACAATGGGGGACTTTGCACCGTCGCTAACGCCCCACTTACCGCTAACCCGCCAGCCATGTCAGAACAGAACGCCGCGCCCGCCGACACCCCTTACCCCAAGCGCATCAAGAGCTACGTGCTCCGTGCGGGGCGCACGACCACCGGTCAAAGCAAGGCCCTAGACCAGCTAGGCCCTGTCTTCACACTCCCTTACCAGCCCACTGTTTTAGACGCGCCAGCCGTGTTTGGCCGTGTGGCCCCACTGATCTTAGAAATAGGTTTTGGCATGGGGGAGTCAACAGCCTATATCGCGGGAGTGCGACCTGAGGACAACTTCTTATGCTGCGAAGTCCACGTACCCGGTGTTGGTGCTCTGCTCAAACGTATCGGTGAGCAACACTTAAGCAACATACGTATTGTTGCCCACGATGCCGTGGAGGTACTTGATCACATGCTGGGTGCCGACGCGCTGGATGGCGCGCATATCTTCTTCCCTGATCCTTGGCACAAAAAACGCCACAACAAACGCCGGCTCATTCAAGCGGCGTTTGTAGAGAAGCTGGTGGGTCGCTTACGACCAGGCGGCTACCTGCACTGCGCGACCGATTGGGAGAACTACGCGGAGCAAATATTAGAGGTGCTGCAGGCCAACCCGCGTTTGGAAAACACCGCGACGCTCGCCACAGGCTACGCCAATAAACCAGACTATCGCCCCCTGACGAAATTTGAAAATCGCGGCATCAAATTAGGCCATGGTGTGTGGGATTTGGTGTTTAGAAAGCGATAGCCGACCAAGCAGGCCACCGCCGCCTCACCCACGCCTCACAGGCGCGCGCGCACCCACGCTTCCACGCTGGCTAGCGCGCCAGGTAGGGCCGCGGCATCTGATCCACCCGCCATTGCCATGTCGGGCTTTCCACCGCCTTTACCGCCGACTTGTGTCGCCACCATATTCACCAGCTCGCCCGCCTTCAAGCGGCCCATCACATCGGTGGTCACGCCTGCGGCGATTTGTACCTTACCCGCATCGCTGGCAGCCAGCACGATAACGGCTGACTTCAGTTTTGACTTGAGCTTGTCCATGGTCTCACGCAGTGCCTTTGCATCCGCCCCGGGTAATTCAGCCGACAACACGGCCACGCCATTTATTTGTACCGCTTGGTTCACCAACTCGTCGCCTTGCGCCGATGCCAAGCGCCCTTTCAAGGCATTCAACTCCTTTTCGAGCTCACGCACTTGCTCCAGCACAGCGCTCACGCGCGCGGGTACTTCTTGCGGCGTGACACGCAGATGCCCTGCGGCACCGCCAAGCGTGCGCTCCATGTCTTGCACATAGCGCAACGCGTTGTCACCGGTTAGGGCCTCGATACGACGCACACCAGCGGCCACACCCCCTTCTGACTGAATCGTGAAGAACCCAATATCGCCGGTGTGCTTCACGTGTGTACCCCCGCACAATTCACGGCTGCTGCCGATATCAAGCACCCTGACGGTCTCGCCATATTTTTCTCCGAAGAGCATCATGGCGCCTGTTTTTTGCGCTGACTCAATGTCCATGACCCGCGCCTGTGCCTCGGCGTTGGTCATAATTTCTGCGTTCACTATCTGTTCAATTTTTCGCATCTCCGCATCAGAGACGGGCGCGTTGTGGGCAAAGTCAAACCGTGTTTTATCGGGGTCAACCAAGCTGCCTTTTTGTTGGACGTGTTCTCCCAACACCTCACGCAAGGCCTTGTGCATCAAGTGGGTCGCCGAGTGGTTACGCACCGTCGCCGCACGACGCACCCCATCGACGGCCGCTTGTACCCGCGCGCCGACCGTGAGCGAACCCTGCGCTAGCGTGCCGTGGTGACCGAACACATCGGCCTTGATGCGCTGGGTATCCAGCACGTCAAACACCACACCGTCGCCCCTGATCGCACCGGCATCGCCCACTTGGCCACCACTCTCCGCATAGAAAGGGGTGGTGTCCAACACCACCACACCAAGTTGCCCTGCGCTTAAGGTGTCGACGCCGACGCCGTCAACATACAAGGCCAACACGGTGGCCTCTTGGCTCAAATCGGCATAACCGACAAAGGCGTTGGGTGCGCCGGCGTAGGCCAAGGCCTTATCCATTTTGAACTTGCCTGCGGCGCGCGCTTGGTCTTTCTGGCGCGTCATCGCGGCGTTAAAGCCATCCGCATCGACTTGGACATCTCGCTCGCGGCATACATCTTGGGTCAAGTCTAGTGGGAAGCCGTAGGTGTCATGCAGCTTGAACGCCACATCGCCAGACAATACCGTGGTGCCTGCGGGCAAGGCCGCATCGAGTATGTCCATACCAATCGCCAGTGTCTCGTAAAAACGCTCCTCTTCGGTTTTTAAAACGTCCATGACACGCTGTGCGCTCGCTGCCAAGTTGGGATACGCCTCGCCCATCTGCGCGACCAAGTCGGGCACCAGTTTGTGAAAAAACGGTGTCTTCTGGCCCAGCTTGTACCCATGGCGTATGGCGCGACGCACAATACGGCGCTGAACATAGCCACGACCTTCGTTGGACGGGATGACGCCGTCACTCACCAAGAACGCCGTTGCACGAATATGGTCTGCAATCACCTTAAGTGACGGGTTGGCTAAGTCTGGGCAGCCTGTCTCGCGCGCAGCGGCCGCAATCAGGGCGGTAAAAATATCAATCTCGTAGTTGCTGTGCACGCCTTGCAAAATCGCGGCCAAGCGCTCCAAGCCCATACCGGTATCGACACAAGGCGCAGGCAAGTTCTTCACAGAGCCATCCGGCTGCATGTCGAACTGCATAAACACGTTGTTCCAGATCTCAATGTAGCGGTCGCCGTCTTCATCGGGGCTGCCGGGGGGGCCACCAGGGATGTCAGCGCCATGGTCATAGAAGATTTCTGAACAGGGGCCGCATGGCCCCGTATCAGCCATCATCCAAAAATTGTCCGACATGTACTTGCCGCCTTTGTTATCCCCAATGCGGATAATGCGCTCGGCAGGAACGCCAATGTCATTCAGCCAAATGTCATAGGCCTCGTCGTCGTCGATATAGACCGTTACCCATAGACGCTCGCCGGGCAGCTTGTAAACCTCTGTCAGCAGCTCCCAAGACCAACGCAAGCTGTCGCGCTTAAAGTAGTCGCCGAAACTCCAGTTACCCAGCATTTCGAAAAAGGTGTGATGCCGGGCCGTATACCCAACATTCTCCAAGTCGTTGTGCTTTCCTCCCGCACGCAAGCAGGCTTGCACGGAAGTCGCACGCTTGTAACTGCGCGTGTCGGTGCCCAAGAACACGTCCTTAAACTGCACCATGCCTGAGTTGGTGAACATCAAGGTGGGATCGTTGCCGGGCACCAAGGAACTGCTGGCCACCACCGCGTGCGATCGCTGTGCATAGAAGTCTAGAAATGTTTGGCGAATTTCGGCGACGGTCAATGGGGTTTGGCTCATGGGCACACTCTGGAAGAAAGGGTCTAAACCCCCTATTTTCACCCATCTTTGCGCTGATTTGCGGCGCATCGCCATATTGTGGCGCCCCACGCGCTGCCGCCAATCGGACACCGACATTTTGACGGGGCATACGTCCTTGGTTAGACTCAGGTCAACGCCGAAACGGCTGCCTCTTTTTTTCCAACTAATCGCCTCGCGACTGACTAAATGACCGATCAAAACACCCCCCTAAGCCAGCTGGCTGACCCAACGCTTTTAAAGACAGGCGCCTTGATTAACGGCGAATGGTTGGCCGGGGATACCCAGTTTGCTGTGACCGACCCCGCAACCGGACAACACCTGGCCAATGTCGCGAACATGGGGCCAAAAGAAGCACAGGCCGCAATCGATGCGGCCAATGCGGCTTGGGCCGGCTGGCGCAAGACCACCGCCAAGCAGCGTGCCAACATCATGCGCAAGTGGTACGACTTACTGATGGCCAACCAAGCCGACTTGGCCCGCATCATGACCGCAGAGCAAGGTAAGCCATACACCGAAGCCCTGGGCGAAATCGCCTATGGCGCAAGCTTCGTCGAATGGTTTGCTGAAGAGGCGAAGCGCGTCAATGGCGAAACCCTTCCCACCTTTGATAACAACCGCCGCCTGCTGGTGTTGCGCGAGCCCATTGGCGTGTGTGCAGCGATCACGCCGTGGAACTTTCCGTTAGCCATGATTACCCGCAAGGTCGCACCGGCCTTGGCCGCAGGTTGCCCTGTGATCATCAAGCCAGCCGAGTTGACGCCGCTGACCGCATTGGCCGCCGCAGAGCTGGCCATTCGTGCCGGTATCCCAGCGGGTGTGCTCAATATGCTCAGTGCCGATGCGTCACAGTCCATTGCGGTGGGCAAGGTCTTGTGTGCCAGCGACGTGGTGCGCCACATCAGCTTCACAGGCAGCACCGAGGTGGGCCGCATTCTCATGGCACAGTCAGCCCCCACGGTTAAAAAGATGTCATTGGAATTGGGCGGCAACGCCCCCTTCATCGTTTTCAACGATGCCGACATAGACAGCGCCGTCGAAGGTGCGTTTGCCAGCAAGTACCGTAACGCGGGTCAGACCTGCGTCTGCTCTAACCGCCTATACGTTCAGTCGGATGTGTACGACGCGTTCTGCGAGAAATTTGCTGCCAAGGTAAGAACCGCCAAAGTCGGCAATGGTTTTGATGAGGGCGTAAACCAAGGCCCGCTGATCGAAGATGCAGCGGTCCAAAAAGTAGAAAACCACGTCAAAGATGCCGTCGCCAAAGGCGCCCGTGTCTTGGTGGGTGGAAATCGCCTCAACGGGCAATTCTTTGAACCGACCGTGGTCGCGGACGCCACTGCCGATATGCTGTGCGCCAAGGAAGAGACGTTTGGGCCATTCGCCCCCATCTTCAAATTCGAAACCGAGCAAGAGGCAATTGATGCCGCAAACAACACCGAATTTGGATTAGCGAGTTACTTTTACACCCGCGATATGGGCCGCATTTTCCGTGTCAGCGAGGCACTGGAGTACGGCATGGTCGGCGTGAACGTCGGCATCTTGGCAACCGAGCATGTGCCATTTGGCGGTATGAAGCAAAGCGGCTTAGGACGTGAAGGCTCACACCACGGCATCGATGACTATGTTGAACTCAAGTACCTCTGCATCGGCGATGTTTTAACCAGTTAAGGCAGTTTGGGTCTCAGGCCGGTGTACACTCCGGCCTGATCAAGCGGGTGTGGTTCAATGGTAGAACGGCAGCTTCCCAAGCTTTAGACGCGAGTTCGATTCTCGTCACCCGCTCCATTTTTTATCGTCGCAACTGATTCGTGGTTGTATCGGCGTCTCAGTGGCTTATTAACTTAACGCCACCCACCCTCACATCGTCCGCAGCACCCGCGCTTGCGCCTGCACAGTGACTTCTCGCCCCATGATTTCCAGCAGTACAAAAACGCGGTCTTGGGCGGAAGCGGTGACCAGCCCCTGTAAACCCTTCAAGGGGCCCTCAACCATCATGACCGGCGTACCCGCCGTCAGGCCGTGCACCACAGCCTCATCACGTTGTGACATCCATCGGGCTATCGCCAAAGCGTCTTGCACCACCTGATCGGGGACAGTCGCGTGCGTCGTGCCAAAGCGCACCAACTGACTCACGCCCAAAGTCGATCGCACGGGGGCGATGCTATGGGTCTCGTCCGCAGGTTGCACGAAAAGATAGGAGGGAAACAAGGCCTCCCAGCGCTTACGCGGCTGAATCAGCTCGGGTAAGACCACGCGGTAATCTTGCCGAGTGAGTTGCTCCGCCGCCTCACGCTCTGCTCGGGGCTTTGATTTGACCACGTACCACCGCGTGGGAATAGGGTCATCGGGCAGGCGAGCGTTCATGTCTTATTTAATCCAATATAGTCGCCGTGTCGGCGGGCGGTGGTGTCAGACAAAGTGCATGCACTTTGTCGATGCGCCGGCCTTCCATCATTTTAATATCAAATTGCCAAGCATCGACGACGACATGGGCACCCACTTCTAGCAACTCGCCAGAGACGTATTGCAACAAGCCAGCCAAGGTGTTGTAACGTCCCTTCTCCTCATCGGGCAACTCGCGCAACTCTAGGCGTACTTTCACCTCAGAAGCGGGCATCGCGCCGTCAAGCTCCCACGAGCCGTCGTCTAGCTGGGTCGCCCAGGTGTCGATCGCCTCCTCTGACTTGAGCTCACCGGTAATCGCCTCCAGCAAATCGCGCGGGGTGAGTAGGCCCTGCAACACGCCGTATTCATCGACCACAAACACCATGCGCATGGCGGCAACCCGGTATTGCTGTAACAACTCCATACCGTTAAGGGTCTCAGGCACATACACCGCCGACTCGACAAAACCACCGACCGGCGTATCGTTGGCCACCGTTGCACGCAGACGCAAAATTTCAGACATGTGCAAAATGCCCAAAATGTTATCCAACCCTCCCTTGCACACGGGATACCACGAGTGACCCAATTCACGGGCCTTATCCAGCGCGACGTCCACGGTGTCACTGGCATCCAGCCAGTGAATATCAGAGCGTGGCAACATGATAGAGCCGAGGTTACGCGTATCCAAGGCAAAGACGTTACGCACCATCTGGTGCTCGTGCGCCTCAATGACGCCGGCGCCCAAGCCCTCAGCCAAACTGGCCTCGATCTCCTCGGTGGTCATGGCCTGCGCACCGTCGTTATTGATGCGCAACACGCGCAAGGTGTAATGGGTGGTCGCGGATAGCAACGACACAAACGGGTGTGCCAACGTTGCCACCACGGTCATGGGGCGAGAAATGTAGCGGGCCACCGTCTCGGGGAACAACTGCCCGATGCGCTTAGGAACCAACTCACCGAATACGATGGTCAAGAAGGTGATGACGGTGACCACGACCGCAGTCGCCACAATGTCAGCGGTCGCCGACTCCAGCCCCCACTCCAATAGATGGGCGGACAGTGATCCGCTAAAGGCCGACTCGCCCATGATGCCGTTGAACACGCCTATGGAGGTAATGCCGACTTGCACCGATGATAAAAATTGCGTGGGCTCATCCATCAGCTTGATGGCCGCAGTCGCCCCCTTGTCCCCCTCTTGCGCAAGGCGCGACAAGCGGCTCTTACGACTAGAGGCGACAGCAAGCTCTGACATGGCGAAAGCGCCATTCAGAAATATGAGGAAAAGAATGATTAAGAAATCCATAATCTAGCCATGGCACTTTACATGATTGGCGATATCCAGGGTTGCGATATCGCTTTAGAAAACCTACTAAACACCCTCGACTTCTCGCCCAGTCGAGACACCTTATACGCCTTAGGCGACCTGGTGAACCGCGGCCCTGACTCACTCGCCACCCTGCGGCGCTTGCACGCCATGGGTAGCAGTGCGGTTTGCCTGCTAGGCAACCATGACCTACACCTACTCGCCGTCGCGCTTACCGGGGCGCCAACCAAGCGGCAAGATACGCTGGATGACACGCTGCAGGCACCCGACCGTAGCGCATTACTGCACTGGTTGCGCCACTGCCCCCTCGCTGTCCATGCGCACGGGTGGCTGATGGTCCATGCCGGGGTCTTACCCCAATGGACGGTCGAGCAAACCATGACACTCGCACAAGAGGCTGAGACCGTGTTGCGGGGTGAGACGCACCTCGCATTTTTTGCTGACATGTATGGCAACCACCCGCAGCAATGGCTAAGCGCGGAGGACCAAGCGCGCCACTGGCAGGGCTTTGACAGAACACGCATGGTGATTAATGCCCTGACACGCCTGCGCCTGTGTGATGCGGATGGTCGCATGGACTTCGTGCACAAGGGCGACGCGCAAACCGCGCCACCCGGTTTGATGCCGTGGTATGCCATACCCACGCGACAAACGCTTACCGAGCGCATCGCCTTTGGGCACTGGTCCACACTGAACAAGCCGTCCAGTGGTGCGTTCAA
>JGI20152J14361_10002204_pt1 | contig 11804 bp, 23 predicted proteins | sample COG_02_FD_14361 | JGI IMG/M metagenome (IMG submission 14361)
AACAAATCCTGATGCTAGTCCAGAAGAGCTGGTGAGGGTGGTAATGGATGCTCGTGAAGAAGCTGATTATATTGGAATAGATGATATGCTTCAAGAAGAGTTTCGAAGCACTAATGAAATTGTATCTGGAATTGTTAATTATTTGGTACGCAACAAATCAGTTGCTCTCGAAGGTGATGACACCAAAGAAATTCGTCACAAATTAACTTCAACTATTGAAGAATTGGTTAATCAATATGGCCGATCCAAAAAATAGAGTCGAGGTTGTTACTGTAGACTTTGATGACACCTTAAAAATGAAAGAGGATGGATCCCCCAATCCCATTATTATTAGAAAGATTAATAAATTAAGAAATAAGGTGGAAAAGATTTACATTGTTACAAGCAGAAGAGACTCTTGGGATAATAGATTGGAAATTAATGACTTTATAGACACTAATCAATTAAAAATTGACGGAATTTACTTGACAAACTTCGCCGACAAGTGGTATACTTTGAAAAAGTTAAACAGTGATTTACATTTTGATGACGAGAAAGAGGAGTGGGATACCATAAGGGATAATCTCCCCTCTGTTAAAGTAGTCAGGGTAGATCACAATACAGGCAAAGTTATAAAAGATGAAAATAAGTGAATTAAAACCAATATTTATTCAGAACTCTAAAGTACCAATATTATTGTCCTATTTGGCCCCCATAAATATCGGAGCCATCACCCTGGGCTTTATTGTTTTCTCTCGTGGGGAAGTTAGTCCAAAGACGAGACAACATGAGACAATCCATTTTCAGCAATTTTTGGAAACTCTTTTCATTGGCTTCTTTGTATTATATGCCTATGATTATATTAAAAATTATATAAACTATCGTGATGGTTCGCTGGCCTATTATAATATTCGTGCAGAAAAAGAGGCATATCAGCATGATGAGACTGAGGACTATTTAACCGTTCGACGTAGGTGGAGGTGGATTTTATGGAAGTGATAGACAAGTATCAAATCTTTTGTGATATGGATGGGGTTTTAGTTGATTTGGTCAAGGGTGTGGGAGAGGCTTTGTATTCTAAGGCACCTCATGACGCCTCGGCTAACTACATTAAGGCACAGAAAGATGCAAGAGAAGCACTTCAGGGTAGTCCACTACTCTCAGAAAATTTAGATAAAACACACCCAGGCTTTATAAAAGAAACCAGAACTTTCCTCTACAAAGTTCTTATGGACAACCGTCGATTCTGGATGGGTCTAAAATGGCTGCCGGGCGGAAAAGAGCTATGGGATTATATTAAAAAATACGATCCGGTAATACTATCTAAACCCACTGACCTCCAAGCAGTTATTGGTAAAAAGAAGTGGGTAAAAGATAATATTGGTTTACCAAAAGAGAGAGTTCAGATTAGATATGATAAGTCTCCTTACGCCAGCTACAATGGCAAAATTGGAATCTTAATCGACGATTTTGAAAGCAATACTAGCAAATTTCAGTCTGCGGGGGGTCGTACTATTCTTTACAAAAACACACCTCAAGCGATTAAAGAACTGAAATCTTTTGGATTTTAGAAATAAATTTAATGTCTTTTCGTTTTTAGTGTAATATGTACTAATATGGGATTGAGCTTTTCCCAAATTAAATTAGTAATATTTATAATTGCGGTCGCAACTATTTTCACAAGTTGTAAAGCCTGCAATAGCGATCCCTCCATCACTAAAATTTGCTTCCAAGGTCGTCCCTGCGGGGTTACAAACGATGGCACCGTAGTATTGGCCGACCAATTTAAAGATTACAAATTATATAACACGGGTGTTTGTACCTTTGGCATTATCCAGTGCGATGATGCAGGAAAGGAAGTTTGTGTTGGGTTTGTGTCGCCTTCGGATGAAGTCTGTGATGGACAAGATAACGATTGCAATGGAGAGATTGATGAATTATTTGATTCTGACGGTGATGGTTACACTACTTGCAATAATGATTGTGATGATAGGAGAGTAGGAGTTAATCCTGTGGCAGAAGAAGTCTGCGATGGAATAGATAATGATTGTAATGGCCAAATCGATGAAGCCATTGCCCCTCTTTCTTGTTGGAACGGCGACCCGAATGCAGTCACCGATGAGACAACCCCTTGTGAAAAAGGTCAACAATTCTGCATAAATGGCCAATGGAGTCCATGCCACAACCAAGCATTACCCCAAACGGAAACATGTAATATGATAGATGACGACTGTGATGGCATACTGGACAATCTTCCATACACTCACTGCGGACCATCACGAGCTGTGGGCATTTGTGAGTATGGTAAGGTCATCTGTGATGGTGGCGAATCTAAATGCGTAGATGCTATTTATCCTAATGCGGAAGTTTGCAATGGTGCCGATGATGACTGTGATGGTGCAGTTGATGAAGGTTTAATTAGGCGTTGTTCAAGTGCTTGCGGTGGCGGAGTCGAAGAATGCAATGCTGGACAATGGGTTAGTTGTGATGCTGTCCAGCCAGAACCTGAAATTTGTGACACCCTAGATAATGATTGTGACGGAATGGTTGATGAAGGATGCAGCTGCGTGATTGGTGATGTGCGAGTGTGTACCGGAACCATTCTTGACCCAGTGACCAATCAGCCGGTTAATTGTGGTGTGGGAATCGAAATGTGTGATCAGTATGGAGCTTGGGGGCCTTGTTACTTTTATAATACAACTCCTGAAATGTGTAATAACTGGGATGATGACTGCGATGGTCAGGTTGATGGTATGACTCAGGCGTGTGGAAACCAAGCGACTGCTGGTATTGGCGAATGCCGAGTAGGAACCAGCACTTGCACGGCTGGTCAATGGACAATGTGCGATGGCGCAGTCTCGCCCCAAACCGAGATATGTGATCACCTAGATAATGATTGTGATGGAGATATCGACGAGGATTTAAATCCACATAATAAAGTTGACATGGTATTCGCTATTGATACGTCTGGTTCTATGTGCCCGTTCATTACAGCACTAGCACAAGGCATTAATCAGTACGTCGCACAATTTCAAAATACAGAACATCGCTTTGCACTCGTAGCTTATCCTGGTGAATATCCTCACAACTCTAACGCACCTTATGAATTAAGAACTAATCCATCCTTGGTTGATGTGGGGACGTTTAGGGCAACACTATTATCTATGGGCTGTACTGGAGGCGGTAGCGAGCCAAGCTGGGATGTGATGTACGCACTGGCATCGCCCAGCGACCCAGTTGGTATTGGCTGGAGGGCCGACGCTTATCCGTATATTATTCTCATTACTGATGAGGGCGCACAAACTTGGTCTACTCTAAATGAGGCTGCTGTACAAGCACAAACTATTAATTGTCAGGTTGGCGATTGTTCACCTGGTGATATGTACGAAGCGTATGTAATAACTAATCAAAGCTATTATCAGATGTGGAATGATGTGGTAAACAACGAAATGGATAGATTAATTAACATTTATCCACCAGATCCGACACGATATACCGATTTATTAAGGAATATCTTTCAAAACATTTGTATTTAACACTTGACAACTCTCAATGAACGTGCAAGAATACATGTAGAAAGGAGGAATAATTAAGTATGGATGATTATTTAGCTGATAAAATAATTAACAATTTCCTTGTTGGGTCGATGGCCCCGGAGAAGGCTTGGAGAAATTTACAAGAGATAAAATATACAATCTGTGATGAAAAATATGATGAAATTATATCGTTGATTATAGAGGATTTAATTAACGAAGAAGTTATTGATGAAGATGATGACAGTGTGTCTCTAGAAGATGTCTTTTCACGCAACTATTGCGAAGACGAAAGCTGTATAAATGACACTTGGAACGAAGATGAAGCGTGTGAATTCCCAGTACAGAATAAGATCCGAGGTTAAAATGGGACTAATAACTTCTTTATTACTCGCTCTGACTACACTCTCTTCTTATGACCCATACGGACTGACTTCTAATAGGAAGCACAAGTATGTGGTTCAGATTATTGAGTTTGCAGAAAAAAACTCATATGACCCCTATGAACTGTTGGCCATAGCCATAACGGAATCTTCCATCAACCCAAAAGCATATTCAAGGACAAAAGACACGGGACTATTCCAGATAAATTGTAAATGGTGGTATAAGAAGTTTAATTATCGAAGCATACCTTCGTGCGAAAGAGGGATGTTAAATCCATCCAAAAATATCGTGGCAGCCACTTATATTCTTACGAGGTACGGACAAAGGTACAACCAATGTCGAGGCGACCTGGTGTATCGATGCTATAATGGTGGACCCGGTTGGCCTCGATCCAAAAATAAGCACAAAATTATAAGATACCAGAAGGTTGTTTTGGAGAGGAAGGCGTTTTTGAATAAACATTATAAAAAGAAGATTGAAGAAATTAGGTTTCTATTTAGAGATAGGGGATAATATGAATTATTATTTTAATTTATTAGGAAATTTGGGACCATCCTCTTGTGATGATCACGAGGAGGAGGATGAAGTTGAGATTGTTACTCAAGTTTGGTGCGGGTGTGGTTCGCACACAATAGACCCAGGTAAAGATGTATACAGGCAGCACAACCAGTGGATAGAGGAAGAGTTCGGTCGTGGAGTAAAAATTGAATCGGGTGGCACATCACTGGAGAATATTAAAAATTTATATGTTGCGCCACGAAGAAAAAGACCATCTTACGATTTCTCTGGAGAAGAGTTTGAAATAACAAATGAAGAAATGAGGAAGTTCAAGAAATGAATTTTGCCACTTATGAAGATTATCGACTATTTTTAGCGGAAAAAGAAGAAATAATTAAACTTTTAAGACAATCGGAGAAATTTATTTTGTTCAACAATGCAAAAATGCCTCCTTATTGGGAAGATTCACAAGGTCACGAAAATCAGCTTGACTTCCTCCACAAACTTCGTTCCAAGATTGATAATTTAGAGAGAAATACCCTTAATAATAAAAATAAATAATTGTTGACTTCTATTAGATGGTGTAATATAATGCTCTTACAGATTAAGGAGATGTATTTTATCCATGAAAAGATGTAACTATTGTAGACGACAGGGGCGATTTTGGAAATCTGTAAGAGCCAGAGATCAATTTCTAAAAGAGTACCCAAATTCACCCCATAGTCGATTCTGTCGTTGTGATCCCCTCCTCCCCCCAAAAAAACTAAGAAAGTGTGGATACTGCCGCATTACGGGGCATGACCGGCGAACCTGCGCAACTCTGAAAATCGACCGGGAAGATGTGACAGAGAAAATACTAGATTGGCGACGTGAATTTTTAAATATCGCCAAAGAATCGGGATACGGCATTGGCACCCTAATGAAGATCGACGAAACCACGTCAACTTCTGCCTATCGTGAACGAAGAACGCAAGCGACAATAGAGAAACACGGTAGATATGGTTTCGTGGAGAAAATTTACGGGCATCGCATGGACCACAGGCAGAGGGATTCCTATGCCAACCTAGTAACGGTACGTATTAAGATGCCAACGGGAAACTTTCTTATGGATAGATTACCGGAAGAATTCAATTCAATCATTGCCACCGAGGCTGCTTATCACGAAAGACCTCTTTTTAAAATAGTGGGGCCGACCAATGCAGACAAGTTAAAACATCACTTTGGAGCCTCCTGGTGGACCGGTAGTGATGTGTGTGATGAGATATTGGGTTTGCATTGAGGGTAATCACAGAAAAGATAAATAAATAATGTTTTTTTGTTGACAAGTGGACAATATTTTGAGATAATAGGTTTATAAAAAGTTAGGGAGATTATTTAAGATGACAACAGGTATTTCATTTCAACAATTTAACCGTATCGCACCCCACGTGATTCGTTCACGGAAACCCATCATGGGCCATGGCCGCCATGGCGTAGGTAAGTCGGAGATAGTTTATCAATTAGCTGACAAATTAGCTCTCATTCTTGGTGATAAGTTTACTAATGAATGGGGCAAAGATTACATTTTTCCAATAGTTGAACGTCGGGCCAGTCAGATGGCTGATACCGGTGATGTAATTGGAGTTCCCGAGCCCGAGGTGAGCCAGTTCGGACGTGTGACTAATTTTGCGCCAATGGCATGGTTTGCCCAAGCCTGCTCTCAGCCGTGTATCCTTTTCTTTGATGAAGTGGATCGTGCCAACAACGATGTCGGCCAAGCGATTATGGAATTGACGGATAGTCGAAAGATTGCAGGCCACTATTTGCACCCCGATACAATCGTCGTAGCTATGGTCAATGGCGGCTCGTATGATGAGGGAAATTCTTATCAAGTTAGGGAATTAGACCCTGCTGAATATGATAGGTGGTGGCATGTAACCTTAGAGCCAAGCGTGGAAGACTGGACCACATGGGCGCAAGGAAATGTAAACCCGGTCATTGTTGAGTTCATCACCCACAATAAAGAACATTTAGAGTTCAAAGGAGAACCAGAGCCCAACAAAGTTTATCCGTCTCGACGGTCGTGGGCACACTTTAGTAAGTGTATAGACCTGTGCGAAAGCGATCTGCTAAGTTCAGACGAGAAGGGCAAGGTATCTATGGATCTTTATTACATAGGTGAAGGTTACGTGGGCCAAGAGGCTGCGATTAAATTTAGGGATTTCGTAGAAAAATACGACGCTCAAGTAACTGTGAAGGACATCTTTGAAGGCAAACGTCAAGAAATTGTTTCAGCCTTTGGCATTAACGAATCCAATGGGATGATCGACAAAATTTCTACATCCGATTTGTTCAAAGAGCCGGCAAAACTATCTTCTGAAGAAATTCAGAATGTAGCAAATTTTGTAGTATCTATCTCTCCCGAATTAGCCATGAAGGCTTGGGAGTCTTTATGTAGAGCAAATGGCGACGTGATTGCTGAAATGTGGTCTATCAATATATCGCCCAAGGGGGAAGATAATAAAACTTTTGGCAATTACATCGCAGGCATTGTGGGAAATAATGACGGAGACAAGAGTGAAGAAATATAATTTAAATAAAGATATTTATCATCTATTAAAAGATGAGCCATATTTTGCTCTACTATCTCGTCAGTTGGACAAACGCCCAACCACTTCAATCCCTACGGCGGGGATTAAGTACGACAAAGATAGAGTGCAGTACGAAATAGTATATAATCCTGATTTTTTTGCAGGACTATCTAGTGAACACAAAAAATGGGTTTTAATGCACGAACTGTATCACGCATCTCTGGGGCATACTGAGCATAGACAATTGGAATTTGTACCCAAGAAGTTAGCCAACGCCGCTATGGATCTCGCAATTAACTCTTTACCCAACATGGTACACTCAGCGCCGGATTTTGTTTTAATGCCAGGTAGAACCCCTTTTGAGTTTTGTGATCTCCCAGAGCAGTCGGCTAATTGGTATGCACACAAGATCAAGAAAGATGCCGATGAAAATCCGGACAAATACAGTTCGGATATCGAAGGCCAGTTTGATGACCATGCCGAGTCCGGTGATGGATCTCCAGATTCCGATGGTGTTGCCATCGCCCAAAAGAAGCTACAGGACGCTATCGCTAAAGCTGCAAAAGAATGTGATGTAGGTGATGGGCGAGGCGGTACGCCAAAAGGGTGGGGATCTATGAGTCGGAAAACAAAAAAGCTCATTAAAGATTATGCTAAGTCTTCTTTTTCATTGTCACCCAAACAGGTGTTGGCGTCTTTTATAAAGGCAAGTATCGCAGCAGACACTAAGACTAGTGTTACGAAAAGAAACAGAAGATTGCCAGGTTTAAAATTCGGAAAAAAACACAACTATAGAGCAAAAATTGCCGTGTCTATAGACCAATCGGGATCCGTTTCTGATAAGTTGTTGGCTGAAGTTTTTGGTTGGCTAAGTGAGTTTGCAAAATTTGCTTCATTTACCGTTATTCCCTTTGATCATGAAGTGGCTGAGGAAAAGATTTATGTGTGGAAAAAGGGAGAAACCCGAAAGAGAGAACGGGTATTATATGGGGGGACAGACTTTAATGCCCCCACGAAATGGGTAAATTCCAAAAATTTCGATGGACACATCGTAATAACTGATATGCAAGCCCCACAACCAGTTCATTCAAAATGTCAACGCATATGGCTAACAGATGCTTATGGGGCTAGATCAAATTACTTTAGCCCAAAGGGAGAGAAGGTGTTAATTCTTGGATAATAAAATAGAACTATTGGTATTATTTAGGGCAGCAATGGTCATGATGAATTCTTATTTAGACTTGATGGGTTCTGCGCTTATATTAGAGGATGCAACTAATTTATATGGAAAGTCAGCAGTACAAAATTTAATTTTAGATCTTGCAGACATAAACGAAAATTCCAGTAAAGACATAAAAGCGATTAAAGCGGAATTAATTTTTGCCTTCTTAGGTAAGCCAAACCCGCTTGAGGAGAGAAATTAATGAATTTGTTAGAGATTATAAACGCTGAGATAGCGGAGATGAGTAGGAAGCAGGCTGAGGTGAGTCTATTTGAAGAGGAATTAAATAAGTCTTTTGAGAAGATGCCCCGAAAGAAGAGAGGCCGCCCACCGAAGGTCAGTAACGAGATTTTTGTGGATATTTGGATTAGTTGCATAGAATCTGGAGGACTTCAGGAGATAGCTCACAGACTCGGCATCTCCACGGCCTGCGCCGCTGTGAAGGCTTCTAATATGAGAAAAAAAGGATATGATCTCCCCTTCCTAAAGAGAGGGCGACCACGAAAGGTGGAGCAATAAAGAGATGAAATTAAAAGAAGGAATGAAGGTAAAAGTCAAGGTCCAGGGTGGACGAAGAATCGGCAAAGTTTTGGATCTCTGCGCAGATAGTGTGTCAGTAGTTTGGGATGACGGGCATGTGTTCATTTGCTCAGTGGGCGAGTGCAAGCCGATGAAGTATACTACTGGCGAAAAGTGTTTACAGGCAATCAGCGAATTATAGATATGGAAGTCAAGAGAAAAAGAGGACGCCCAAAGGGTTCCAAGAACAAGCCTAAACAGGCTGTCAAAAGAAGAGGCCGCCCAAAAGGGTCCAAAAACAAGCCCAAACTTGAAACCAAAAAGCGAGGAAGGCCAAGACTAAAGCCAGTCCAAACCACTATTTTCCCTATATTGGAGGGTGTTTCTCTTGTCCGGAGAGCCCCTGGTCCAAGATCAGACACTCATCGGTGGGTTGCGTGTGACGGGAATGATGTGATAGGGTATTTTAAAACCCAGAAGGCAGCACACGAGGCTTATGAGGCTAGAAATGACTAACGAAGATAAGTTTTTGCCACAAGGTTATCGCTATTTGGGAGTGGGCGAGAGGATACTCAAAGGCGATTATTTTTGGAATTGTGAATTGTGCCGTTGGTCCAAGGTGCAGCACGTTGGAGATATGAGTAATTGGGTGAGTGGGCAGATTATAAGGCAAAAAAAGTGACATCAACGAATAAGAAACTAATTAAGAGAATAAAGATTGCAGATAAAGAGAAGTCAAGTGACGCCTTATCCTCTTTGGAAGGCCAAGTGGATCTTGCATATGAGGAAAGTATGTCGGAGACTCACAAGCAAGGGTATAAAAACTTGAAGAGAATGATAGAGATTTTAAGAAATAGCGAAGGAGAAGATTAAACAATGGGCAAAAAAAGAAAAGGAAGTTATCCCTGGGGAGGGACAGACATTCTTATGTCAGATAGCAACTATAAAGTTAAAAAAGTAATAGTGAAACCATCCCAAAGGCAAAGTTATCAATCGCACTCCCAACGAGCGGAAGCCTGGATAGTTGTATCTGGAGAAGGTCAGATAAATTTAGATGGAGAAATTTCAGATATTGCTCAAGCCGCAATCGTTACCATCCCCCCACAGATGAAACATCGCATATCAAACACTAGTGATACTAAGCCATTGGTGTTTGTGGAATTTCAAATTGGGGATTATTTAGAAGAGGATGATATAGTTCGGCATGATGACGACTATGGAAGACATCAAGATAATTGGACCGACGTGGATGCGGATTTTCTATGATTAGACTGAATCAAATGGTCACTTTAGCCATAGGCGATTGCGATTGGATTGGTCAAGTTGTCGAAATGCGTGACGAAGTTTGTTTAATCCGTTTGTTTGACAATATGCACTATCACGCCCACGTGTCAGAATTAACACCATTCTCTGGGTCCAAGTCATAGGATTTGCACCAGAAACGTCATTATCCTAATCTTTTATCTTGACACACAACACCCGTTGTGAGATAATACTACCATAATGATGAACAAACCCTTTAAAGGTATAACAGTTCCATTTGATGGACCAAAGAAGATTCGGTATGAATCCGGTGAGTACCCGGAGCTTGGCGATTTAGTATCCAAGGAATTATGTGATCCGACCGGAGATGCTTCAAAGCCTTTTCGTAGGATCTTGGGTGCCGTTGTGGGTATCAATAAGCAATTCAGTACACCGTTAGTCCAATGGATTGAATATGAAAACACGGCAGTCGGAACCCATCCAGGGTGTTTGAAATTGGTTTCACGAGGTTAATAATATGTCTGCTATGCCACGATTCGAGAAAGATTGGTACTTCCTAGGGTTTGCCCAAAAGGATGAATTACCCCAACTATTCGAGCTTGCCAAGAAATACAAGTGTGATTTAAAGACGGAGGGCAAACGAGGTATTGTCTACTCCAACAATCCATTCCGCATTGATTCGATTCGATTGCGTTTATGGGGACATCGTTGGGCAATCAATAAAACCTGGCTAGAGGAGAATCCCCACCTGTCAGGGTTTGACCCACGAAACTGTAAAAAGAAGAAAAAATGACGAGAGAAGAAAAATTAAAAGTCCTAAAGAAAGCTCTTGAGGAAGTGATTGGAAACTTTATCATGTGGGGAACATCCGATCCAAGATTGGCGGAGGACATTGACATGATAATGTCAGAGATTCAAGAGATAGAAGAAACCATTAGGTTAGAGAAAGAGATATTAAAAAAGATTAAAAAAAAGAGTTGACAAGTAGCATACAGATGGGAGATAATAACAGCATGTTCAAGATTAGAAACAAAGCAAGAAAACCAAACCGTAACCCGAAATACTCAGAAATTATCTTATTCAATACTTGGTGTATTCTCCTATTTTGGACTCGCCGAGGTAAAATTGTCCACTTGTTTCCTAAAGTAAAGATCGCCAAAGGCACCGGGATTTTGGGATAAGGGTTATCACAGAAAACCGAATAAAGATTAAAATAATACTTGACAAACCACATACAACCGTGAGACAATACATTATAAACAATTAGGAAATTAGGAGATTAAAATGATTTGTAAAGTAGAAAAGATTAAACCCGGTTCGGTCGTATGTGATTCGGCGGACCCTAAAAAGCTATATCGAGTTATCGAGCATAAAACGATATTCGATGGCTATGACCTGGGACAAGGTTGTGGTGAAAATGATCAATTTGCGTATGGCGAAACTAAACGTATTTGTCGTATGAAATTAATGGAGAATGATAAAATCTATCGTTACCCATCCACTAAGAAAGTCATCTTCATTGACGGCCCAGGTAGTTGCTAATGAAACGCCTAGGACTAATCTTGATTGCCGTCCTGTTGCTTGTCGGTGTAGGGGAAAACCTCTTCGACCTGGCCGACGTAGAATGTCACAAATTTGAACCAGAACCGATTGGCTATCCAGTGCGGATATGCGCAATCACTTTCGATGATAAAGGAATCATAGGGAAACTGCTAGATTAATGAAAACAATTAAAAAATTCACCGCTCCAAACTATCCAACTCGCCACGACATTCAGGAGTTTCTTGGCCTCGGAGCCATCGGGTTTACGGGAGTTATTGTTTTTCTCTATTCCCT
>JGI20152J14361_10002206_pt1 | contig 11801 bp, 4 predicted proteins | sample COG_02_FD_14361 | JGI IMG/M metagenome (IMG submission 14361)
TTACTAGCAATAGCAGTACCAACAGCCGTCGAACCCAAGTCCAGTGCATTAATCTCACCAACTACAACAGTCGCACCGTCCAGAATATTAAGCTCTTCTGGTGTGGATGTAATTGCAGTGGTTGTGACCGCAGCAAGAAGAGGAATGAAACCACTTTGGTTAAGCAATCTTTGTGTACGGTCAGCAGTTGGGTCGATAATCGTAAGAGTTGTTTCGTGATCATCAGCAGTTGCACCTTCAAATATAACTGCATTCTCTGCATTCATAGTTACAGTATCAACTTGAGTAGTTGTTCCTGCTACAACAAGATTTGGAACAAGTAGAGTTCCTGTACTTGGGTTGTAACGCAATGCACCTGTATCATCCAACAATGAATTCGACTCATCGTGGAAGGTCACGGGGAAGTTTGTATTCGCAGTGCTATCGGTGACCGTAACTTTTGCTGCGGTTCCAGTTGTATCTTGGTTAAGTGTTCCCACCACAAGATCAATAGTGCCGTCAGCATCCTGATATGTTACAGTGATACCCGTTTCAGTGTTAGAACCAAACATAGCTCCAACAGTGTCTTGTACTACTTCGGTGAGGTCAATGTTACCAGTGCCGTCAAAGGACACACCATGAATTGTTCTTGCAGTTTCTAAAGCAGTAGCAGTTGCAGCATTTCCAGTTGTGTTCTGATTGAGTGTACCAATAACAAGGTCTATGGTGCCATCTGCATCCTGATATGTTGCAGTAATACCTGTTTCAGTGTTAGAACTAAACATAGCTCCAACAGTATCTTGTACAACTTCAGTAAGGTCAATGTTAGCAGTGCCATCGAATGATACACCATGAATAGTTCTAGCAGTTTCCAGTGCAGTAGCAGTTGCAGAAAGTGCAACGGCAATATTTGCAGTACCATCAAACGAAGTTCCACCAATAGTTCTTGCTGTTTCTAGTGCAGTAGCAGTTGCAGCATTTCCAGTAGTATCTTGATTGAGTGTTCCAATAACAAGGTCTATGGTGCCATCTGAATCTTGATACGTTGCAGTAATGTTTGTCTCTGTATTACTAGAGAACATTGCACCAACGGTATCTTGTACAACTTCAGTTAGGTCAATGTTTGCAGTACCGTCAAAGGATACACCATGAATAGTTCTGGCTGTTTCTAGTGCAGTTGCAGTTGCTGCGTTACCAGTTGTATCTTGGTTTAGGGTTCCAACTGCAAGATCAATCGTACCGTCAGCGTCCTGATAGGTTACTGTAATACCAGTTTCAGTATTACTAGAGAACATTGCACCAACGGTATCTTGAACTACTTCTGTTAAATCAATATTAGCAGTACCATCAAATGACACACCGTGAATAGTTCTAGCCGTTTCAAGAGCAGTTGCAGTACCCGCATTTCCTGATATAGAAGATATTCCCGAAAGATCAACAACAAAATCTAATGTATTATCAGAGTCGTCATATGTTACAGTAATATTTGTTTCTGTATTAGAGGCAACCATTGCGCCGACTGTATCGGCAATGGTTTCAGCAAGTGTAACCCCAGCAATTGTAAGTGCATCTGTTTCAAGTGTGCCGTCTATGTCAACATCACCAGATATATCTAGATTTGCCATAGTGGCAGTTCCAGTTATGGTCGGTGACACTAAAGTTATCACTGATGAAGTTGCACTGATACCACTTGATAATGATGAGCCATCACCAAGTAGATTATAAATTTCTACAAAATTGTCATTGATTTTATCTGCGGCGACGGGAAGTGTATCGCCAGTGCCGTCATTAACAACAGTGCCGAAATTAAGTGCTTGGTATGACATCTACATTATTCTCCATTAAATATATTTATAATATATTCGTCGTTCGTTTTGCTACACATCACCAAGCACAATTATTTGTTTTTTATCAACTCCTGCAATAAATGTTTAATTTCATGCATCTCGCACTTCAGAGTATTAATCTCTCTTGCAGTTTCACGCATCACATCTCTTTGACGCTGCGCTTCCTCAGCACGGCGCTTTGCAACCTCATAAGCATTCTTATTTGTATTTATGATTGCTTTACTAGTGGTATCTCGTACCAAATTTTCATGTCCTTCAACTTTAAGATGATCTGACATATTATGTTGCCAATGCTAATGCTCGTAGATTTCTTACTCTAGGTGGCCTTGCCTGATTTGTTGTTCGCATAACAATCTTAATCTGGAAAGAAATAAACTCATCCAAAGGATTACCAATACCATCATCCGTAACACCAGCAGTATATTCGTGTTCAAGGAATTCATTTCGTATTGCCGGACGAACTTCAACATCTGGTCCACCTGACCCAGCAAGTGTTCCATCATCATTAAAGAACCTGTAATCAATTTCATCAAAAGAAAATGCATCATCNACACGCAAAGTTTTGAACATTACTTTTACATCTGNNGNAGNTTCTCTNCTGATATCCAAAAGAANTCTCAAAGAAGTTGCAGGAGTTTCAAGGTTGACTTTTTTAGTCATGTAAATCGCAGAATGATTATCACCTTCTGGTTCCGTCATTGGTTTATATATTGTCGTTGGATAAACATCAGCTGAAGAATCAATTTTATCAACCACGTTTGCAACAGCAATCACAGACATCCTTTGTGTGTCAATCACAGGAGATACCGTTTCTAACTCAGAAGATAGGGTTATAGGAACACTCAAAGATTTTACACCGCCCATTTCATTTGTCTCATTAATTGAAGACGCAATCAAGTTGGTTGATGGAAAATAATAGTTGTCATTAAGTGGAAGAGCTCTGGTAGTTGTTGATTTAGCAAAAGACTGTTCTGATCCACTTATACTTGTTCCACTTGTTGTAATAAAACCACCAGTAATAGAAGTTCTGGATGGAACTAAACTACCCATAATTGTAGTTGCAACATCATACTGAGCATTTTCTGTTGCAGTACAAACACTTCCACCAAATGTAGAAGTACTACCAGAACCATCAACTACAGGAGTGGTTGCAAGAGTAATCGTGTAGCTATCTGCACTAATATTGGCAATTGCCGTGTGTGTTTTATTAATATCAAACAAAGGAACTTTATGAATTTGATACAATTCTACAGTTGCGCCATTCGCATGAGTTGTAGCAGTTGTGCTGTTCGCGCCGCGAGTTGCACTTGTAATACCAGTTCCAGAAATAGTAGTATAACTGATAATCTCATCGTCAATCTTAATGTAATACACATTAGACGCATCTCTGGAATACTTACCGCTTGTATCATCAAAGTTTGTTCCACTCGTAAGAGTAATAGAAGTTGCGGTTGCACTGAGCGCACCATTCAGTGTAGTTGACGCTCCAGACTTAACTCCATCAATAATGACGTTATTGGACGTAGAATACATACCATGTGTTTTATGATTAATTTTTAGAGCTGTGTTACTATCTGTCATCTCTAATGGATTGTTTGTAAGAGTCTTGGCGGGTAACGATTGATTCTGCAAAGTAACCAAACCAGCAGCAGATGTATCAAAACTAGCACGTCTTACAGTAAACTTCAAATCTTGAGTCTGTGATGCTGACCAAGATGAATTATTCGCACTTTTAAAGAGTACACCGACATGAGGTTGATCTGTAATTTCATTTCCATTAGCGTCTGTCGTACCAAGGTCAGAAATCCAAACTTTATAATCAGGAACGTCTGTTCTTACAACAACACAATACTCTGTACCACCCTTAACATAAACGGGAGAATCAAACGTAAATGTTGTTGCAACAGAACCGTCATTAGATAATAAAACCTCATCTGATTGTAACAACTTACGACCAAAAGGTAGAATTTTTGGGCCCGGAGCTCCATTAATCACATTACGAATTTCTATCCAAGTTGGGTAAACAGAGTCTTTTGCAAAATAATAGATGTCAACAGATGTTAAGAAGAAACCAGTTTCATCTTTTGAAGATTGTTTGGTATCAAAGATCATAAATGTTTGTGCAAGTGGGTCCCCGGCGTCATCGCCCGGGCCGTCGTCAGTGAAGGTATCTTGCGCGAGCTCTGTCAAATTTTCTGTTGATTCATTCAACTCAGTAGTTCTAACAATAGCATTTCTTGTGGAAATAATAGTTTCCTGTTGAGTATCCAAAATACCTTTAGCAGAATATAATGCTTCAGCATAAGTTTCTCTTGCAACAACTTCACTTGCGCCATCACCAACTTGTCTATTGTTTGGATCAGCTGTTATTACAAATTCAATATCACCTGTTGGGAATTGTGGATTACCAGAAATCTTTGGGTCAGGAATACTGAAAACACCTCGACAGTCACCTCGGCCGTCAGAGATTAGTGTACTACCAGCAACAGGAGTATCAAGATCAGAGAAACTTCCAAATGTTGTTCCAAATGCACCTGATGCATCAGGCGTAACATATGTGTTAACAACCTTTCCACCAAAATAAATATAAAGTCTGGTGAAGGGTTTTAGACTATTTGCAGTAAAGGTTATATCTTTTGCCCGTGTAAATGGAATCAAAGTCTTAGAAACAGACCTAAAACCTTGACTCTCAAGTTCAAACTCTTCTTCAACCTCTGTAAAAGTACCAGTTCTAGATTGTCGGACAGCATTGAATTGACGCTGCCGGCGGAAAAACGCCTCTTGCACCTGATCCCCGTCGGACACCAAAGCGCCCGTACGGGTGACAACTCCCGCCCAAGTTGTCTGCCATGCGTTCCACACAGTACCAATACTGTTACCAAGAGAAGCAACGACCGCATCAAAGTTGCCCTCACGATTAATAATTAATTGTGGAGCAATTTCTTGTTCAAACCAGTTGTCCTGTGTGGGATCAATCGATAGAACACCTTCCCATCTTGCAGTTAGAAATGGTGCAACGCGCTCAACTGTACTAGCAAATGGTTGTTCTGTTGCAACAACTTCTGTATATGGTAGGGTAATGAGATCACCCGTCTTTTGATAACCAGCACCAGTTCTTGCATCGTCAGAAGTTACACTTTCCTCAAGGTCTACAGGTTTAGAGATATGAGTAGGCCGAAGAATACCTTGTTCAAAGTCCATAGAATTTTTATAGTCTCTGGCAAACGCATCACCAACTCTATGTCCTCTAAAGTTATCAACTACAAATCCAGACTTAAATCTATTCAATCCATTAGCATCGGTTACTTCAAATTCTGCTGCATTTTTTTCTAAGAGATTAAGAGTGGTAAGTTTTTCAACATTTTTAAGACGTTCATTGATTGAACCAATATCTTTCATGGTAAATCTTTGATTCTTAACTCTAGTAACTTGGACATCAGAAGGTTTAAATGTAAATGGTGGTAAGTCAATATGTGCAAGGATCATAACATTATCTGGAAGGTCCGGCCGCGTTGGAGTCTCAGATGAAGCTCCATCAAACACGGTTATTACACCTCTATTGTCCATCACAACACTTGATTTTCTCGCAAGATAAAATTCTAAATCAGACTGAATAAATGATCCCGGCTTGCAAACATCAACTGTTGATGCACCAGTACCGTCATATTGACGAGAGAAGAAATCAAAGGAGTTTCCTGTGATTTCATCAACAGTTTCTAGTGTAGATGATGCACCGGCAATGTCTTCAACCTTTGGTCTAAAGTCAGCAGTTTCTCGTAAATCAAATTCACCAGCTGGTGCAGGAGAATCAGGATCAACTTTATTTGCAATATATACTGGAATGTCATCATAACCCATTTGACCAGAAACATCAACATAAGAATCAACAGTAAATAGGTCACCAGTACCATGTTCAAAATAATCATATATAATAAGAAGTCTTCCAGTAGGTGCGGGTGCTGACCCTTTTCGCACAATACGAGAAATGTCATAGAAGTTATCTCTTTGACCATCATCAAAGAAAAATTTGTCTCTAATATCTATGCTACCTTCAGTAAGAGTACCGACAGTGGCCGTTGCACTAGAATGATTTCCTGTAATTGTTTCGCCTGATGTAAAACCAATATTAGTAGTTTGTACATAACTCATTGGTGAAGAGATATCGATAATTCTTGCCCTAGCACCACTGGTTCCACCTACAATTTCCTCACCACGATCAAATGTACCAACTGCATTAGTGAGTGTCATTTCTGGGGCAATGGCATCCGTACTTGCTTCTTCTGAGTCAAATATTGCAACTACATTAAATACATCTGCGCGACCTAGAGAGATCGTTGTATCAGTGGGTCGAGTTCCAAATGCATCTGTTGTTCCAGAAATAACTTTCACTTGTTTCATCAAATTTGTTGTTTTAGATTTTTGAATAACGGAGGTTTTAAGAAGTGTCGCAGTGAGTTTTATCTTTGCAGAACTTCCCAAAATTGTGTTGTCTGTCACCGTAAGAGATGTTGATCCTGTACCTGACAATTTGCCGTCAAGAGTAACAACATCACCTTGAGCACCAGTGCCACCACCAGCAGTGAGAATACTCAGTGTGTAATCTTTCTCGGCATGAGATGCAAATGTTTCATTTGTTCCTGCTTGAAATGTTACCACACCAGAGGAGTTTGTCGTTCCAACAAACTGACGGCGAAGAGTGTACTGTGTATCACTTGCGCCATCGTTTGTTGCAGTCAGAAGAGTCTTAACCGTGTTTTTTGGTAATTTAAACAGTGCGCGATTTTTCTCAGCATCAAATAATTTTACTACATCAGTATCAAATCCCTCTTGAATGACTCGGCCCGAGGAAGCTGTTGCCTGTTCTAATTCAATAGAAGAATTAACATCTTCTTCTAATACAATGTCAGCAAAAATGTTTGTTGAAACTGAAGTGACGAAATCAGCAGTAAAATCTTGACCAGAATCCTCATCCTCCATAAAGACTTGTTTAAAGTTACTAACACTAAATGTACTCTTTGCAAGTATTGTAAGGTCTGTATTACCTGAGTTCTCAACAATTGCGCCCGTTTCAGATGAGTCAGATGCGGTAATTTTTTCACCAACTAGAAAATTACCAACAACAGTGGTTAGATTAACACTAGTTGAAGATGTTCCGTCTTTATGCACAAATCCAGTTGCACCAGAGGTTACACCAGTTACCAGAACACCACCATTGGTATGTGTTGCCAGAAGTGTTGGTGATGGAGTATCACTCAAAGTAAGTTTGGTAAAGGGACGAATATCAAACATATATAACTTGTATTGAGCACCAGTTGCATCTGAATTTGAACCAGCATCACCAGAATGATATTCAATTGCTCGCGCACGACCAACACCAATTAGATTTCCGTTTTTAGAACCCCTTGTGGTGTTTGCTGTATCGTAGAATTCAATAGTTTTGAATGCAGTAGATTCACCACTTATATTTGTAATATCAGGTGTTCCAAATACATTCGTAATCAAAGCATAATTACCCATGTCAAAGGTAGAAACTGTGGCATTAAGAGTCTCAAAGTCTCTTGCTTTATTAACATCTTTTATTGAAGTGTTAGTTTTTTCAATTTCAAAACCTTCAATATAAGCTTTACCTCTAGAAACAATAAAGGAAAGTAAAGATTCATTAGCAGTATTATTATCTCTTGTTGTTTCACCAACTGAATAATTTCCCTGAAAATCCTGTCCAGCAACACTGGTATCAACAGATTCTTCAATTCTAAATTGGAATGGTCTAACCGTGTAGCTTCCAGATTCATCATTGGTTCGTCTTGCCATTTCATCTGCAAGAACAGCATATTCGGTCGTTCTACCAATTCTTCGTAGACTACCATTTTCAATACTACCTAACCTGACAAAATCAGTAGTATCTGTTGTTGAGGTTAGTGTAGTTAGTGATAAAGTAATACTTAGACGATGCGCGCCTTTAGCAGCGAAGTTACTAGAGCCTGTTGCATTATCCAGAAGAGATGTTTCATTTTCTGGTGTAACAATAGTTTCTGTTATATTAAAACCAATATCACCAGTATAAAATTCTGAGTAATTATTAAGAACCAACGTCTCTGCGATATTGTTAACAAAGAAACCACGAATATAGTAAACTCCAGATTCAATACGAAGTGCAAGACCCGTTCTTGATGCAGGGCCCTCAGCACTTGCAAGTTGTGCAGCAGTTGCACCATTAGTTTCAGTATATTCAGAAGTGTATGTTGTAACAGATGCTACGTCTGTTGCATACTGTTGTGTTGAATGTGTAATTGTGGTATTCGCACTAATGTTCTCACCATCTGCAAAAACTGTGGTTTCAAAATCAGTACCAGATCGCTCGTAAGAAACATAAAGTAGTGGTTGTTCTGTTGTCGTTGCTGCCTTAAATCCAACAACTTTTGCAGTAACACCCGTTGTTGCGCCGGTGATTGTCACTGGAGTGTCTGCATTATAATACTGTGATGGATCAACTTGTTCAGCATTAAAGGTGCTTGCAAGTTTGAGAGAATAATATTCTTGTAACACATAATTGCCGGGCACAACCTGAGCACCATCACGGAAAATATGACTTCCGTGGGCCTCTATCTGATGTTGCAACGCGCTCTGAAGTTGTGTTAGTTCTCGGGCCTGAACAGCAAAACCCGGCCGAAAGAGAATTTTTTGGTAATTATTCTCTGCATTAAAATCATCAAAGTACGGTGCTGCGTTAAGATTTGTCTTTTGTGCCATATTAGAATTCCACTACAATTTTAATGTCTTCCGTCTGGTCTGTTGCACGGGAGATAGGTGATCTGTTTTCGTTGTAAATAATATTCCCACTGTCTGCTTGAAGTTCTGGATTACAGTAACCGTCAGTAAATGTGATAGTAAACCCGTTCGCAAGTGTTACTGCGCTATCTGCACTTGAGTCTGGTGTTCCTGCTGCACTAGAGGACGCACCCGTAATTGCATTTGCACCAGAGAAAGCAACATAAGCACCAGATGAGTTTGTACCATAATCGGTATATCTTTCCTGTTGATAATACAAAATTGAGTTTGTAGAATCCCACTCAACCACTCTACCAACCGCGCCAGTTGAAGCTTGTGTAATCTTTTCGTCGGCGGTAAATGTACCACTAACACTTGTCAGTTTTGTTGCATAGGTTTGACGAATTGTTGAGTCTGATGCGACTGTTGATGTTCCAAAGGTTGTTGGATCAGTGACAATCGCAATGTTACGGAAATCATTTCCCGTAAGAAGGTCATCACGTTCAGCACCAATGAACAGTGTGTTCAACATCACATAGTGGCCACCAAGTTCGTTGACCGCATTGAAACCGTGGCCGCCCTTTGGACTAATCACAATCTGAATTGCACCACCACTACCATTGTCAATATCACCGCTGTCAATTGCGGTTGTCAATGCTGCATTCTCAAACACGGTGGAGTCTGAAAGTGTAACCGTTCCGTAAGTATAACCAGCGCCGCCCGCATGAACAATAGTATCAGTTCCAGAAGTAAGACCGAAGCTTGCAATTGCACCACTTGAGACTACAAAGGAAATAACCGCACCAGAAGATGTTCCAGCACTTGTTCCATCTCCATTCACTCCGACAAAGTATGTGCCGTCAGTATATCCAGACCCGGCAGTAACAATAACACTTTCAATCTTACCATCAGTTGCAGCTGCACTTACCGTGCTGTCCGTACTGACGGGCACGAAGTCTGTTGTCAAGAACTTTGTTTGTTCTGCTGCGGTAATCGTGTACATATATTTAAGAACATAACCACCTTGTGCAAATAGTGATGTGGACTCTGAAGTTGGTTCAGTACCAGAATATGCAGTTCCACCATTATTATCTAGAATTTTGTATACACGATTTGCAGAGGTACGAAAGAAAAATGTCGCATCGTAAATACTAGATGCGCCAGAGGTAGACAGATTTGAAGAGCTAACATTGTCCTCATACATATCGTAAGTTGTGCTGTTTGCCCAATCACGGCGAGGAACCGCAAAGGCAACATCACTAGATGTGATATTTTTACCTGCAATTGTCTGATCCCAGACATAATATTCATTAGATACGTCATCAGCAGGTGTAGGTGGAGATGCATCTGTACCGCCAGTTGTACCACTAGTAAATGGTGTTGCTTTGCCAATCAACATATAGTATTTGTTTGGCGCAGCTTCAGAAAACGACTCTTGAAACTGTGTCGCATTATGAAGTCTAAATTTTTCTGTTATGATTGCTGTCATTGTTCGATTCCTCTAATCTGTATTAGTATTTATACATCATTACCAACTATGCCTTAGTTATCCTCAAATTATAAGTCGTAATAGTTGCTGCTGATCCGTTAGGAAATTCTTGTGAACGATAGTCATCACCTACCTGTCTTGTTTGATAGTTACCAGAACCGTTCAATCTCGTATCAACCATAGCAGTACCTCTTGTATTACCACCAGATGTTGCCAGTGAATATACAATTTGGTAACCATCACCTGATTCAGAAGCAGTTTCGCGTATCCATTCTAAAAATAATCCTTCTATTACAGCCTCCGTTGTCTGCGCGGTTAGTGTCTGACCGCTATCTGCAATAATCAGTGGGGTGGCCAAACTTCCAAATCCGTCACTCCCCTGATTTCTTCTGTGAAGAAAATAATTTGTAACCGTTGTTGGTTGATCCAATGTCTCTGGAATACCACTAGCCGCATATGCACTTGTATCTGCGCGGGTATCAGTAAATATTGCGTCCGTAGAAATATTAGTATAACCAGTTGCAGCTGTTGCAGAAGTCGTAACAGTAAAAGTTCCAGCAGTCGTATCTGACTCAGATGCGGCAATTAACTTATCAATTGCAGGGTGTAAAAATGTATCCTTAATATCAGCAAGTGACATTGCAATAATTGATTTACTGCTTGAATCAAAATACACGGGCCAAGTCGTTCCCGTATCTGATGTTGGAGAAACACTTGCATAAGTCTGAGCAACGCGATCATATGTTACAGTAACAGTGGCAGGTTCAGCGGTTGTACCTTCTGCAACAAATGCAGATGCATTAGTAGACGCAGCACCAGCTTGTAATCTCGTATCAGACATTGCCTGCAAGTTTTGTGCTGAACCAGTATCAACTGTTAGAGTGACAGACGGACTACCACCATACAAATAACATATATGATCTACCCATGCCGTAACTTCAGCAGTGGACATTTCTTGTAGCGTGTTGGCATCAACGTATTTTAGTGGTGCTCGAACTGTCATTTACCATCTCCCATTATGCACCAGCTGTGTGGAATGTTGCCAGAGTTGTACCACCTGAGTTTTTTATTAGTAGAGTAGATAGAGTTTTCATTTCAGCAGAACCTACGGAATCGTTTGCCATTTTTGCCTGTGTAACTGCGTCATCAGCAATATTAGCAGTCTGTACCCAAACACCAGTGAGAGTTCCACCAGCAGCACTTGTTGCAAGTTTGACAACATTATTATGGTAAAGATCAACTGCGCCATCTTGAACAAATTTAAGACCAATTTCATCAGTTGCTGCGTTTGATATGTAAACAGTGCTACCAGCGACATAGAGATCGCCAGTACCACTATCCATAAGATAACTATGACTACCAGTATGTTTTATTTCTAGATCAGAACTAGCACCCATTAATATCCTAGCACTATCAGGGAAAAGAATGTCATCAGTACCAGTAGGAACTGTAAATACTGTGGCGTCAGCATCGTTCTTTAAAGTTATATCTGATGTGCTGCCTTGTCCTGTTAGGATTAAACCCTCGGCCGATGTGTAACCAATTGCAGCATTATCACCCGCCGCAGTGTCACCAGCTGGTTCTACTGTTCCTGTTGCTGTCACATTACCTGTTACATCTAAACCAGAACTGTCGATATCGACTCGTTTGGTTCCACCAGTGGTGACGTTGACTGTATCAGCAGCACCAAAGTAAATACCTGTATTTGTGTCGCCCGT
>JGI20152J14361_10002217_pt1 | contig 11755 bp, 15 predicted proteins | sample COG_02_FD_14361 | JGI IMG/M metagenome (IMG submission 14361)
GATTTGAAATGAAGGAAGATTATTTTACCATGAGTGCTTTGGGGAGTGCTATTGAGCGATATAATAGATACGAAAGTTCTAAAGGAAAAATTAGATTAGATACGAGCGAAAGAAATGAACTATTAACAAAAATCAATTCTATCAACAGGGAATTAGAGGAGCAAGAAATCACTTTTAAGAAGGTAAAAGAACAAGGAATATATACGGATGAAATTACTACTGAAGAGGGTTTTGGTAGATTTAAGTGGCGACTACCTATGGATTTTATTAAAGAAAATTATGTGTATTACCCCCCATTCAAAAAGAAAACACTAATAGTGGGTGTTGAAGTAATAATACCTGTCGGGGCAGTTATGCCATTCACAAGAGGTGTATTATGCTATTTTAAATATTGGGGTAAGGATAAAGAAAANGAGTTGTGGTTTGGCAAAATACAGGATAATTGGTGGGCCTCTACGATAGATAATAACTTAGGTATGTATGTATTAGAATTAAATAACGTGAATAAATGTTTAATAAATTGGAATCAATTACTTTGGGGTGATTTGAAATGAATAGTCCAATGACATATGAAGATTTTATATCGGAGGTCAAGAAATATTTGAATAGTAGTCAAGTGGCTTTTTCAAAAACAGGTCCAAATAATATTAATTCTGATTTTAGTGCTAATGATATAGAGGTTGGGAAAATTTATATGGTATGGCGAACCAAATATGCCTCATTGGAAGATGAATCAAGGCAGGTTTGGTTTTTATGTCCCTACGAAAGCATCACCATAAATTCAATTGAAGAGGGATTTAAATTCTATTGGTGTTCAGGCCAACCACAAGGTTTAAAAAAGGGTGTTATACCTGATATGGATGCAAGGAATGATATGAAATATAGTAATGAAAACTGGGAAGATTGGTCGTGGGCTAAGGGTGATTGGGTGGAAATTTCATCTATTAAAAATGACTTTATAAATTGGAATGAATTACCTTGGGGTGTTAAGTGATGGTAAGAGTTAATGCGGCAACAAAGAAGTGGTTAATGAATAATGGGTTAGACCAACATACTGCTCACCTTTGGGCAGGTGGAAAGACTAGAAAAGAATTGTTAGAAATGAATTTTAATGAAACTATGCATCATTTATATTTGAATTCGTATTTGAGAATAAGTATTTTGAGTTGGGTCAGAGAATTTAGAGATAAGGAAACTTTTTTTCGAGATGGTCCTCCTAAAGATATGGGTTTTTACCCTTTTGCAATGACATTTAGAGATTCGGTTGGAAAAGATATTAGATATGATGATTACATATATCAATATATACAAGCGGTAAAACAGAAAGGAGGACTCACACTAACCCTTCCAACAAGTGAATATCTAAATTTTATTACAGAATGGGGTAAGAAGGATAAAAAGGAAAATCCTTTCATAAATTATGATGAATTACCTTGGGGTGAGAAATAATGACGAATAGAAATGAAATTTTATCGGTTTTTGATAAATATAGGAAATTGGTTTTTAAAATGATTGATGAAAGAATTAAGAGAGATTTGATGAATTCTTATAATCTAACAAAAGAGGATTGGGATGCTTTAGATGAGTGGGAAAAAAAGGAATGGAGTCATTATGGGCTTTTTTGGAGGGATTGGATAGATGTGCCTTATGAAGGTGTTTATGATTACATTAATGAATTACATGATGAGTTTTGGAGTAGGGATGAAGTTTTAACTCATACTATTAATGCAAGAGTTGGTCTTGACCCTAAAGATATTTATGATGAATTGACGGCGTTAGTATTTAGTAATTTAAATGAAATAGCAGGTATTAACGATAAACGGATATTTATTAATTGGAATAGTTTGCCTTGGGGTGATTTAAAATGAATAAAGAACAATTTCGCAACCTTGTTGAAGGATTGGATTTAGAAGATTTATATTGGAGTGAACAATTAAGGTCAATACCGAATCCGATTATTAATAAATATCTATCTGAAATCAATACGGTTTATGTGATATTTAATCCACGAACTGAAAAAGTTGAGAAAATAATATATTCTACACCTAAAGAAACTTATATATACACTAATTTAAAAGAGTCATACAATGGTAAATTTTATGGGTTTGGTAAAGATGATTGGTATTTTGATGAAGTTAATATAGATGAAAATGGTTACTTACGATTTGGTCTAGTAACGGATGAAATGACAATCCATCCATTTCGTTATCGAAACGTTCCAATTAATATACAAAACGAAGGAAGAGGATGGCAAATACCGACTAAAGGTGCTACGTTTATTTTAAATATAGAACTGAGGAAATGGATGAATTGGGATAAAGAACCTTGGAGTGATGTTAAATGAAATCTAATAAAACTGCTAAAATACCTAATGGTGTAAGTGTTATAATAGGGTTCGCTGAGGAGGATTTAAGTGGATTAGAATGGAATATAGGAGAATGGTCTGAGGGAGATATGTATATATATCTCTCGGATAAGGGTTCAAAGGATTTTATTAAAAGACTTGTTGAACAGAAAAATTTCTTTCTTTTTACTCGAAGTTATTGGGGAGATGATATAAAAGAGGATTACTATGATGAAGATGATGCTAATTATTATTATTTTGATACAGACTTTAGGAGGAAAGAAGAACCTAATGGAAATATTCTTCTTAATATAGACCCTGAGTTTAACTTTAATTGGAATGAAGAAGGAGTGGAAAATGGCTATGATTTGATACTTAAGCAATATCTCGGATTAGACAAACGATTTATAAATTGGAATGACTTACCTTGGGATGGTGAGAAATGATGGTAGATAAATTTAAAAATATAAAAGCGGGTATGTTTATCGAGTTATTAACCAAGAGTGTTGAAAATGAGGCTATAAGAGTTGATTCTGAAGGCCAATGGCTCTTATCTATTCCCCAAAGTCTCAAAAAAGATTTCGCAGATAATTACTGGGTTACTTTAAAATATGTTGGTAATAAATTTCCTGACGGGGGTTATAGTAGAAATGAAATGGTTATAGCGACTATAATTACTTTAAAGGAAATGGTGGATAAATCTAGCCCTAATCCTTACTTATATAAAAGATACTATATAAAATTAAAAAGGCCTTTGACAGAAGAGGAATTTAAATATTTTTTAAAAATAGATAGGATATATGAAATTGACAGGGAAAAAATTGGATTTCAGTCGGATGGCGATGGTGGATATTTGAATTATGATTCTGAGTGGTTAGATGATTTATATTGTTGGACAACATACGATGAAATATTCCCTATGAAAATAATTTCTAGTCAAAGGCCTATGTTGAATTGGGATAAAGAACCTTGGAGTGATTTGAAATGATAAATAATATAATAGATTTAATAACCATTATTAATAAAACGCCAAAGAAAAAATTTGTATTTCCTAGTGGAAAAATAAATCTTTTTGAAATGACAAACAACGAGAAAATCGAATACCTAAAGAAAAATCCTAATGCTATGTTTTCATATGGAAAAGATTCATTCAGAAATAGTGTATTTACTAATTTTAGTTTTGATAAAAATGATAAGAAAATGTTTTATGATATAATTAGGTTAAAACCTTTTAGTGATGTTTCAGGTTGGAAAGGAGATGAATTAGTCAAAGTTGAGGGAACTGATAGGCACTCAGGACTAAACATAAATGATAATTGGAATCCTACTAATTGGTATGATATAGATTTTCTAACATCTTCTTCTCGAATTTTCTTAAATTGGAGTAAAGAGCCTTGGGAGGATGTGAAATGAAATTCAAAGATGTTAATGAGTTCAAAACCTATCTCGAAGATAAACTATCAAGTAAGAAAGTTTTGAAACAACACCTAAATGTTTTTGAGGACTCAAGAGAAATGATAGATATAAACAAAGATAAGACTAATCTAACTTGGGATTGGATGGAAAATAATACAATATACTTAGTAAGAAGTAACTCCTCAGGAAGATTGACTTATCTCTATGCTCCAAAATCGAGGGAGAAAAAATCATATGAGGAAAGTGGATTTGTAATAGATGACTCCTATGGAAAAATGAGGAATATTTTTTATGCACAAAAAAATGTTTGGAGATTAAAGGAAATCATTAAGAACTCCTCCCCAACTCTTAAATTTGACAATTATCAGGTAGGGGATTGGGATGCCCCAATTATTGATGCTAAATGGGTTCAAGCGATATTCAAGGTTGATTTGAAGGCGGAAAAATTATTAATGAATTGGAACAATATTCCTTGGGAGGATTTGAAATGAATATAAAGACTTCTGACTTTAAAGATAAGGATGAATTTAAGGAATGGGTTGATAGGCATGGTAATGACTATTATGGAGAATACAAAGATAAAGTAATAGATTGGAGAACCGAATTAGATGATGGGAGTTATACAGTCAAAAGATTTAACGGGGTCGCTTTTAAGCCTAATACTATATACTTAGTCAGAAATTGGAGTAAATCTCACTTAGACCAAGGGTATGATATAAGTAATTATTTCTTCTATTATTGGAGGCCTAATTTTATCAAGAGCAATCTCTATTACAATCCTAAGTATTATACTCCACATGAGGGTTCTTTAATTAGAGTGGATGGAAGTGGAGGAGGATATAATATACCTCAAACTGTTGAACAAATATCAATGAAATGGATTGATATACCTAAAACCATTTTTTTAAATTGGGATTCTAACTCTAACCCTTTGGATGAAAACCTTAAGTAGCATTAAATCTATGAGGTAGTGTGGGATTCATTTTATCTTCATAATCCCAATATCCCAATTTTTTCCAATCATCAACACCATATATAGTCCATGCATCATAATATAATTTTTCGTGAGGAACATAAACCCATGCGTGAGCAAAATTAGGCTTCTCATCCAGTTGTTGTATTTCATTTTCAATACCTTCTATATTTAAATATTCTGATAACTCATTAGCAAAATGCATACAATCGTATTCATTAATATCCTCATCTAAATACATATCCCATAAAGTTTTATCTCCCATATCAGTATTTACAATCGCTTTACTAATACTATATGCATCTTCAGCCCGATATTGAGCCACTATCTTTTTAATATCAGGAGAATAACTAGCATATTGCTTTCCTTTCTTAGTCGCCGCTACTTTCTGTCTTTTCGCTTTAGCATACAGTTTCTTTTTCTTTAAAGCCTCAACCGCCTTTTTGGGAAAATAAGGCTCTCCCGTAACAGAAGATTTGCCACCTGATTTCGTTCCCCACGATTGGTCGCCCCACTTCTTTAAATCCTTCTGCTTTCCAGTTTTCTTTGATGAAACATAGGGTTTAAGTCCTTTCTTCTTCATGGCTTCTTCGTATTTCTGTTTTAATTTCTGAGATTTCCTCGCAGACCATTGACCTGCTTTAGTTCCCATAGATTTTTCTTTTAAAATCTTTTCTTTAATTTTGAATCTAATTACGGCTCCTTTCTTGCCGTAGGTTTTGTAGTATTCGGATGGAATCTTAGTATTCACGCTTTCCGCACCCATCTGCCTTTTCCCAACCCGTCTTTTACGACCTCTTTCACGCTGTTTCCTATTATATTCTTCCCTTTCCTCATCTGTCATATTAGCCCATCTTTTCCTATCTCTTTCACGCTCTTTCCTTCTATATTCTTCCTTTTTTCCCTCAGTCATATTAGACAGCCATTCTCGTTTTTTCCTATTAGATTCTTCCTTTTCCTCATCTGTCCAATTAGCCCGCCTTTCTCGTTTTTTCCTATTAATGACTGTCGTTGCACATTCTCCATAGCAATATTTTCTTTTCGGATGGTCTTTTACAAAAGGTTCACTACATTCAGCACAATCGGCTGAACCGTAGTCATGTCTTTTAGATTGTTTATGGTCGAACTTTCTATGGCGATTTCGTGCAGAAGTTGAAAGAGTCGTGTTTGAAACATTGATGGCGTTGAATTCTTCCGCCGACATTTCTTTATTTCTACGTTGTAAAGTATCAAGCGTTTTCATTGAAACTGTAATCGGCTTACGAGTCAAGCCATACTCAAGCCACCACTCTAAAAGAGCGTCTGAAGTATAGCCTCTATTTTTAAATGCTTGCACAGTATAAAGCCTTTCATCATCCCACCCAGTAAATTTTCCTTCGGCTATATCTTTTGCATATTGTGAGGAAGAAAATCTAACTTCATTACCGTCTTGGTCTAATATTTTCACTCGACCCCAATAAGTAGTTTCAGGATAATCCCAATCGAAAAAGTTATATAATATCTTTTGTTTTGCCGTAGAGTCTTGTAAATCTATTCCTCTAATAACATGAGTAACTCCAGTAAGGTTGTCATCAATAGCCGATTGGAAATCAAGCATAGGCCAAGCCTTATATGAATTCCCTGTTCGTGGATGGGCGTTTCTTTGCACCCTAAACAGCACAAAATCCCTGTGGGCGGGGTTGGGGGCATCAAGGTCGGTTCTTGCCCTTAAAACCCACTCCCCTGCCTTGAAATCACCATCTATCATCCTATTGAACAAGTCAAGGTTTTCACTAATGGTTAATTTCCTATGTGGGCAAGGAATACTTGCATCTTTTAACTCTTTAAAGTTTTTACAATTACACATATAAGCACCGTTCAACGAAATAAGTTCTTTAGCATATTTGTAATATATATCTATCCTATCGCTTGCAATTATTACATCATCAGGGGCTTTTCCTGTTAGCCATGCAGTATCTTTAAGGATTTGAACGTAAGCATCTAGTATAGGGGGTTTAACATCGGTAGAAGTATCATCAAATCTTAGTATAAAATCTCCACCATATTTATTAGCATAATAATTGTTTATTAAGACCCCTCTCATATGACCTACGGTTAAAGGGGCGTTTGGATTCGGAGCGAATCTTACTTTAAAATTCCCTTGTTCTACATTAGATAATTCGGGAAAGGTTCTTTCTATTTTTATTTTTTCTCTTTCCAATCTTTCAATTTTCGAGGAATCAATTTTCATCAATTCTTCTCTTACTGCTAGTTCTCCACTTTTTTGCATTAATGAATTCGCACGATTTACTTCACCTATAACATATCTTGGTAGTAATCTTCCGTATTTTTTCATATCGAAGTTTTGACTTAGCCTTCCCATTATTGACCCTATTTGGGCTTGTCCGTGTTCTAAACAATTTTGTAGGGCAAACGAGTAAATAATATTAGTTTCTTCTTTAGAAGGTTTCCAATCATCTGCCATAAATTATTAATACATTTTTTACTATTTAAAACCTATTGATTACCATATTGTATTATATTGCATTTCAGAAACAATTGTAAAAAAGTCTTTTGAACCACCTGTTAGTGAATTATCTGAACCATTACCATTAATTCTAACGCTAATATTTCCTGTTTTATTTTCCCAACCTACTAAGTTATCATCAAAATAAACAGTAGTTCCGTTTTCTTCAGTCGTTGTTTCAGACATAACTTGGTGCAGAATTATAGAATCATTCGTATTATTATCATAAAATGTCCAAGTAATTGTTATCATTCCTGCCGGACCTATGGGTGGGGCTTCAAATTTATATTGAAGGGTGTAATTAAGATGAAGTGATTCAGTATTATTACTTACATTAAAATTATAATCATGTTGGTTTTCATAGGCCAAATAAACTCCGTCAGTAAAAACATAACTATCATTAAAGAATTCATTTTCAGTAGTTATTATAGATACTAAATCATTATCAATTAATCCTTCCGAATCTTTAGAAATACATCCTGTGAAACTTGTTAGGATTCCAATAGTGATAATAAAAATCAAAAAAAATACTTTACCATTTATTTTAAAGTTTGTCCAATTTATTTCCATATTAATTTTAAATACACCTAACACCTATATAAATATTAGTTATTTAATCCCTCATTCTCAAACGCTAAATATTCCTCCATACTTAAAAATCCCCACTCATCAGGATGCCATTCATTTTGAGTTTCTATAAAATTGCCTACAGAACTAATATATTTTTCGCTATCTAATATAGCCAACTCATTAAAAAATATATCTTCTGCAATTCTTGTTCGTAAAGTCTTTTTTGTTCCTGTCTGTGATAAATCTCTATTTGCTGCTATGTATTGTAACTCTGTTTTTGTTTTATAGAATCCTAGACTTTCTAAAAACCTAAATAAATATGAATTTTCTTGATTATACATAATAGGTTCTTTTTCACCCACCTCTCTTACTAAGTTTATATCAAGCAAATCAGTATCTTCATCTACAAAGTCATTAAAAAAGTTATCCACATAAACAAACTGGATTCCTCTGCTTTTATTTATCAGCATTAGGTATTTTTCCGTATCAACATTATTAAATAAAGGTTCATTAGGAGAATGATAATAATTATCATCTAACCAACTTTCTATTCTTCTTTTAGTTGCAATTGAAACTATCGAATCTTCATATATAAACTCATCTTTTCTTATTAATTGATTAATAAAGTTTTTTTCTTCATTAGTTAATTCTTCAGGCGGGTCTGTTTTCATTTGCTTTGATATAGACATTAATATTAAGAGTTTAATTTGAGGATTTAATTTATCCCACCTTTCTGATATAAAAATATCCTCATCAGCCCAACCCCCTACTTCGTCATTATCAGTTGGAGATAAAAGAAACTGGCCTAATTCGTTACTAAGGTTCTCTTCATCCATCCATTCATCCGGCGAATCATACCAATCTTCCACATCTTCCGTGTATTCCTCTGATAACATTTTTTCAATTCGATACGCTACTTCATCATTTATCGCTTCTATTTCATCTATGCTTTTATGAATATATTTGTTTACCCATTCTTCAAGATTACTCAGTTGTTCATTAGTTAATTTTTCCAACCCTGTTATTTTCAAGGGTTCTGCCTCAAAGGATTCTGCACCATAATTGCCACAAGGTTCAGCACCATAAGTTATGCAAGGGTCTTTCCCACAACCACAATTTTTCTTTTCTGCCTCAAACGACCTTTCTTTAAGGGCGTATTTGGCTAATACATAAGCGATTCCCGAAACTAGTCCTATTCCTACCCATTCATGAGGATATATTAATCTATTGGTATCAACCATAAAATATAATGATTCTTTTGACTATTTAAAGATTCATCTATGATTAAAAGTTTTTCCACAAATCCTACATTTATTTTCCCCTATAACTCTAGGACAAATTGAATCTTCGCACTTGACTTTTCTAAACTTCATACACATCGCAACAATACATTACCTTTAAGCCTTACGACTTTACTCTTTTCTTGTTTTAGCATAAAGATAAAGTAATCCTAGGGTGGCTCCGACTTTTAATCCTGTTTCTTTAGTCAATTGTTCTGCCGAAAATCCTTGTGGTGGACTTGATTGCCTAACTCCAAACACATTTTCCCACCAAGGAAATATATTTGCCCAATATGATTTGAAACTTGCTGCACCGGGTCTTGAATCGGTTAGATATTGAAAATCTTGAGGGTCTGCACTTGTTACAGGAGTTCCCCAATATGGTTTAGGATTATTAATTTGTTGAGGCATACCGCCACTACCCGAAAATGCATATAATTCTCCCGATGAATTTCTAGTATATCCTCTTTGCGCCCAAGCCGCCCCCGGACCTGCGGCAGAAGTGGATTTTGTATAATATAGTGTGCTACCATCGGGTTTGGTTGTCATAGAAATAATTTCTTCTTTAGTTCCTGTTGCACTATTAATAATACAATTCTTTTGAGTATATGCTGTGCCTCCTTCAGAACTAGAACAAGGACCGATTGAGAGACTCATATTTACAAATATATATTTTGACTATTTAAAGTTTTCCCACTTTTTCATTAGGTATATTATTATTTTAAATCAAAAGGAGAAATATTCCAATTTATAAAACCCGATTTTTGGGAAACTTTAAAAATTTTTATTGGATTCTTGAAGATGTAGGTAGCGTAAAACCCGCCATATATTTGAGTCTCAAAATCACCAAATGATGTGATTGCATTTCTATCTTTAATAGGAATCCCCATCACATAAATTCCTAATTCTTTTACTTTGTTAGTTGTCTGCACAGGAATAGCAAATTTAATAATGGTATTATATTCTTTCAACCCATCTCCCGAACCAACTTTAAAATTCCGCCAGTTTTTTGGATTATAATAAAACCCCCATAAGTATTCTTCTTGCCTCTCTTGCACCACAATTATTGGATAATTGATTTTTAAATCTTCTATAATTTCTTTCACTAATGATTTTAAGTGTTTAGGGTCTTGATTTAATGAGGACTGACTCGTTTCAAAAATAATTTCATCTTGACCTTTTACAATTACCCAAGATTGTTCCTTTTCTTTAAAATCCTTTATTAAATCATTTGTTTTGTCTACAGTTCCTCTCTTGGCCTTCATTGATTGGTTTTCAAGATTATTAAAGGCTAATAATTTCCAAGATGAAAAATTGGAAGTTTCAACTTTGTTTAAATCAGAAGAAATGTTATTATCAAGAGGAGCCCATAGATTTTTATTTTCTAAGCCTAAAGTTTTGATGAAATCTGATAAATTTTTAATTAACGACCATTTACTAGGATTAACAGATTTTATTTCATCCATTTCTTTAGTATTAGGTATTATCATTTTTCCCATATATTAAAATATATTACTATTACTATTTAAAATCTTTCATCCTCTAAATCATATTCAAAGGTTAATTCCAAAGGACCATCTTTAGGATAGGCTAACGGTGTGTCTTTAACGTAAAAGATTTGAAATAATCCTTCTGAAGAAACTATTCCTAAATTTTCTTTTTTAATATAATTTATAGTTCCGATAGGATGATTATCGTCTAATCCATAATTAACCGTAGTATGCATCCTAACTTTGTATCTTGAAAGTAAATCCTCTAATATAGTTAATTTCATATCTCCTTCATCATCAACTCTTCCTTCAGATAAAGCATCAGCCCCAACCTCAAAATTTCCTAAAAAGGTTTCTGCTAGTGTATCGTTGGCTATTAAAGGAATTTCTAGTTGCGACCTAAGCCAATCTACTATATCTTTACTCCAAAACTCACCCACTTCAGTATCAGGAAGAGTTGAAACAAAATTGTCAAAGTCAATTTGCCACCAAATAAAAGGAGCATCGGGTGATTGGATTGTTCCATCATCTTCTTCTAACATTCCTTGTATCTTATCATCCATCCCCACTACATGACCGTATATTACTAGGCTATGGTCGTAAAGCACAAAAACATTAAGCGACCATCTTCTTCCTTCTTTAATTATAATATCTGCTTCATCAATTTTCTGTTTACTCATAGTTCGAACCGTAGTTCTTGCTTCTCTTGAAGCCCTAGAAGCAGACATTCCGCTACTCATATTAAGTAAAAATTGATTTACCTTTTGTTCCATCGTTCTTTCAATAACTACTTTTCTATTTTTAATCTTATATTTCATTCCTGAATAAGCCATATATTTTTTTATAGTTTGTGGAGTAGTTCCGTTTAAAGCCGCCGCCTTACTAATCCCATACCCTCTTTCAATCATATATGCTAAAGCCTGTAATACTCTTTGTTGAGCATCTTGCTTTATAGGAATCGGCATATACTTACTATTATTAAAATCAACTATATTAATATATCGTCAATCAATTCCATTTAATATTGTGTAATACCTTCATCTCATCAATTAAGTCAGAATCTTTATACTCAGAAATTAGAACTCTATCGTAACCATAATTTAATATAAGTATATCTTTTACTTTGTTAATTTCTTTATCATTTAATGTTTGTCCAAAATCAAGCAAATCTACTAT
>JGI20152J14361_10002223_pt1 | contig 11739 bp, 8 predicted proteins | sample COG_02_FD_14361 | JGI IMG/M metagenome (IMG submission 14361)
TGTACAGAGCAATATTAAGCTCTGCAGCGCCATCGGCTAGAGTCATCTTTGAACCCAGTTCAATACTGGTGGCCTCTTCACGATCGAATTCCCAGCTACCGGTAATAGCACTTCCACTGAGTGGGTTGCCAGCATTAGTAACAGCTGCATCTGGATGGCCATTAGAGCGCGCATCAAAACCACCGGACTTAAAGCCCTTGGTCCAAGTCAGGTAAGCCATAGTATCTTCATTGGCGTCCCACTCGAGAGTCACTACTGGCGTAAAGGAGCTGTCATCAAGCTCGCCAACAATGGTCTCGTAAGGTTCAATGGCAAAAATGCCCCAAAGTGCGTTGTAGGCTCCAGAAAACGCATCAACAACAACCGGTGACTGATACTCACCACCAAAGGCGGCAACCGCTTTGTGTAGCTGACTACGCTCCGCATCCTTAGTTTCCTGAGTATAACGGCCGCCAACCGTGACTCGCAGTTCGTCGGTCAATGTCCAGGTACCCTGAGCAAAAGCAGCCCAAAGGTCGCCTTCCTGATCAAAGGTACGATCGGTAGACGCGCCATTAGCAAAAGGAACAAGACCAACAGCAGTTGGAATGCCACCCAGTACATCAGCAATCAACGTTGGAGTAGGCAGGCTAATTTGATCTTTGTACTTTAGCTCAGTTGACTGAAAGAACAGACCGCCGATGTAGTCAAAGTCACCGCCAAGATCTGAGGTGAAACGGAATTCTTGGCTAAACTGCTCGTACTCTTCCTGACGTGCTGCATCAAAAATAGCGGCACCCGAGAAGTCACAGTCACAGTTTTCGTCAAATTCATATTCAACAAAGCCAGTTACCGAGGTCAGCGAGAAGCCATCCATATCCCAGTCAATCGTCAAAGTCACATCACTGACTTCGTTGTCACTGAAATGGCCATTGTTATCGGCACTGTAGTTAAGCCCTGATTCAACTGGAGAGGCAACAGCAGCAGATGGGATACTATTCAACACAGAGATATGATCTGGCGTGCCAATGCTGTTATAGACTTCCATATTACGACCGACAGTATCGAAGGTAGAGCGCGATACTTTCAAGTTTGCAGTCATATCTTCGCTGACATCCCAACGCAGAGAAGCACGGATAACCTGCTCTTCTTCTTGCTGCTCATCTTGACCTGAGACTGTGTTAAACACATAGCCGTCCAGAGTACGATCGAGAATGGCGATACGACCACTGACATTTTCACTGATCGGGCCAGACAACATTAAACGCAAGTCTTGCTCGCCATGATCTGGCTCATACAATGCTGTAACAGATCCTTCGAACTCATCTGTAGGCTTGGCACTGATCTGGCTAACGGCACCAGCAATACTGTTTTTACCGAATAAGATACCCTGTGGACCACGCAGTATTTCGACACGCTCCATATCAATCATCGGGATTCGAGCCAGCTGATCGCGACCGTAAAAAATACCGTCGTTATAGATACCCACAGACTGTTCAAAGCCGGGGTTGATACCGGAGCTAATGCCACGAATAGTCACAGTGGTAGAAATGCCGGTTTCATTGATGCTGAAGTTAGGCACTAACTCAGACAAACCCTGAAGATCGACAATACCTGCATTGGACATTTTCTCAGCTGTGACGGCTGCAACCGAAACGGGAACGTCCTGCAATGACTCTGCACGCTGCTGTGCAGTAACTACGATTTCTTCCAACTGCGCGGCATTTACTGCACCGGCACTAGCGGATATGGCTAAGGCTAAAAGTGACTTCTTTAATACTGTATTCATATTTCCCCCCTGGGAATTTGTGTTATTTGGAAATGTGTTTCATTGTAATTTTGACTATCAACAGGCCCTTTAAAGGCCCCCAACTACATCCCTATAACCTACGTCCTTACTTACTTTTTCTCCTAAATACTCACTGGCTATCGATTTTCGCGAACTATCCCACAAGCCCGCGCCAAGCACCACATTTTGATCACTAAGCCTGCAAAAAATCTGCTGGCTCAAGGGCGTCAAAACTATCAGCCCCTAATATTAACGTAGCTAAAAATCCGCTGTTGCGCGGTAATATTTGCGTGGAAAAGAACTCTGCCGTAGCGATTTTTTGGTTGTAGAAGCGATCAGTCTCACCAGCAGCAAGTCGATCCTGAGCCGCCGCAGCCAGCTTCACCAACAGCCAGTAGGACACAGTATTTCCGTACATCATCATAAAGTTGTACGCAATTCCCTGAGAATCACTGCTGTTTTCCAAAACGTAATTAAGCGCTTCTTGACACTGCTCAACTGAATGTCGCAGTCGGTTGCGCAAATTTACTACGCTGCCGTGGGCTGCCGCTAGCTGATCCACAGTGGCCTGCATATCGGCCAATAGCACCTTTACCACCTCGCCACCGTCGCGCAAGCATTTGCGGCCGATAAAATCTAATGCCTGAATACCATTGGTGCCTTCATAGATTGGCAAAATACGTGCATCGCGCATATGCTGCGCCGCGCCAGTCTCTTCAATAAAGCCCATGCCGCCATGAACCTGAACGCCCAGAGAGGTACTCTCCATAGCCACTTCGGTACACCAGCCTTTAACCAATGGTGTCAGTAGCTCAACCATCTGAGCGCTCTGTGCACGGACCTGTTCATCCGGGTGATGGGAGCTGCGATCTTCTGCGGCGATGGCGTAATAAGACATGGCACGACCACCCTCAGTCAGTGCACGCATCTGCATCAACATACGCTTAACGTCGGCGTGATGAATAATCGCTGCACGACCTTCGACACCTGAGGCGCGACCCTGCACTCGATCCGTGGCATAGGCAACAGCCTGCTGATAGGCACGTTCACCCAGAGCCACACCCTGATGGCCTACAGAAAGACGAGCGTTGTTCATCATGGTGAACATGCACTGCAGGCCTTTATTTTCTTCGCCAACCAAGTAGCCAACCGCACCGCCGTCATCGCCAAAAGCGAGTGTGCAGGTGGGGCTCGAATGGATACCTAACTTGTGTTCAACACCCACTGGCCTAACGTCATTGCGCTCACCCAGGCTACCGTCGGCATTCACTAAGAATTTGGGCACCAGAAATAGCGAGATGCCCTGATTGCCTTCTGGCGCATCTGGACGACGGGCTAGTACCAGGTGAATAATGTTGTCAGCGCAGCTGTGATCGCCCCAAGTGATATAGATTTTTTGTCCACTGATCAAATAGTGGTCGCCATTTAGAATGGCTTTGGTTTTCACCGCTGACAAATCACTACCCGCCTGAGGCTCAGTGAGATTCATGGTGCCGGACCAGGCACCGGAAATCAGGTTACCCAGATAGGTCTGTTTCTGCTCGTCGGTACCATACTGATTGAGGGCATGAACCACGCCGCGAGTCAGCATAGGCAACAAGCTAAAACCACAATTAGCGGTCTGCAACATTTCCTGTACCGCAAGGTCCACAACACTGGGGAACCCAGCGCCGCCATAATTACTATCACCATTGAGACAGCACCAGCCAGCTTCAACCATCTGTCGGTAGATGGGATCTAAGCCAGGTGAAGTCACCACTTCGCCATCCTTCAAAAAAGCCGGATGTTTATCTGTCTCGTGATTGGTCGGCGCAACGACGTCTTCAAAGAATTTTGCGGCTTCCGGCAATACCACATCAACCATATCGCGGCTCGCTTCCTCAAACCCTGGTAGGCTGCAAATTTCGGAATAGTTAATAATCTCATCAAAGATAAATGCCAGTTCCTTCTGCGGTACTTTGTATACGCTCACGACCATTCTCCCTAGAATGCAAAAAAATAATTGATTTAGAATCAGCACTTTAGGAGTTTGACGTCCATCCTGTAAACCTTAATCAATGACCATATGGTCTATGATCAAGAGAAACAGTAAAACCCACAGTGGGTTCAACTTTTCCGCTTACAGGAACAGAGTATGTTAGGTATTATCGGCGGTTCCGGGCTCTACAGCCTTGAAGGGTTGCAGATCGACAGAGAGCGAACTCTGATGACGCCCTTTGGAGCACCCTCAGGGGCAATCAGCTGCGGTGAATACGAGGGACAGCAAATAGCGTTTCTCTCACGCCATGGAGCAGGGCATCGGCTACTGCCCCATGAGATCAATTATCGCGCCAATATCTATGCCCTCAAAGCCCTTGGCGCAGAGCGTATTATTTCTTTTTCTGCCGCTGGCAGCCTGCGCCAACAAATTAAGCCCGGCGATCTAGCACTGGTTGAACAATATTTTGACCACACCAGAGGCCGTCGCGCCCAGAGCTTTTTTGGCCAGGGTGTCGCCGCTCATGTATCCACTGCCAATCCGGTCTGCGCCGCCCTTAACGGCGACATTCAGCGCGCCGCAGCCGCGGTGGGTCAGCCAATACATAGCAACAATACCTATGCCTGCGTCGAAGGCCCAAGACTGGGCACTAGGGCCGAGAGCTTCTTTCTCCGCGACGCAGCCAGCTGCGACCTTGTGGGTATGACCAATATCCCCGAAGCCTTCTTGGCTCGAGAAGCCCAGATCGCTTACAGCTCAGTCTGCCTGATTACCGATTACGACTGCTGGATGGACGATCCCAGCCAGCATGTCAGCGTCGATAAATTCTTTGAGGTCTATAGCGACACCCTTGCCCGCGCCATTAGCGTTCTAAAACCCCTTGTGGCCAGCCCCTTCACTGCAACGTCCACACATATTCGTCAGGCATTAAAGAACTCAGTACTGACACCTCGGCATCAGCTCACAGCGGTAGAGCAGCATTGGCTTGAGGTCTTGGAACGTTGAGCGATTCGCTTCGGCCTCAGCTGTCTATTATCATCCCCCTAGCCCCGGAGGAGACCCAACAGCAGAAGCTGCTCGCGGATCTAGCGACTAGCTCTCTGCCGACTGAGATTATTCAGAGTTCACAACAGAGTCGCGCCACCAGCCTGAATTTCGGGGCTAAGCAGGCTCGGGGCCAGTGGCTATGGTTTTTACATGCGGATAGCCGCGTTAACCAAGATAATCTCCGCGCTCTTGAGAACAGCCTGAATCAAGATCAACAGAGCGCCGCCCTGCACTATTTTGATCTGGGATTTAAGGATAGTGGTCTTCTCTTAAAGATCAGTGCTCTGGGTGCCAATCTGCGTTCAAGACTGCTTGGCTGTCCCTATGGAGACCAAGGGTTTTGTATTTCCAAGAAAACGTTTTTAGCTCTCGATGGCTTTCCAGAAAATAGTCTGTACGGTGAAGATTTGCTCTTTGTCTGGCGTGCCCACCTGGCTCGTATTCCATTGCGGCGTATTCCTTCAACACTGCTAACCAGCGCCCGAAAATACCGTCAGCAAGGTTGGTTAAAGGTGACATTGCTACATCAATGGTACTGGCTCCGGCTGTCACTGCCTGAGCTGTTGAAACTTGCATTTAAGCCTAGGCGAGAATAATGAGCTCGATCAATAGTGCTAGTGCAGTGGCCATCTTTGTCAAGACCCCCGGCCTGTCGCCGATTAAAACTCGTCTCGCCAAAACCCTAGGTCAGGTAGCCGCAGAGAGCGCCTACCGTCTCTGTGTAAAAGCGATTAAAGCAACAGTTGTGCAAGTTGATGCAGACGCATTCTGCGCAGTAGCGGAACAGGGAGGGCTAAGAGATCCTCTCTGGCAAGGCCTGGAATCTGTTCACACTGGCCCCGGTTGTCTCGGCCAGCGCCAGCATCAGGTTTACCAAAGACTGCTGCAGCGCTATCAACGGGTAATCTTAATCGGCTCTGACAGTCCCCAGCTAACAGCTGACAGGTTGCACCAGGCCATTGAGACCCTGAAAACCGAGCAATTTGTTGTGGGTCCGGCACTGGACGGCGGCTATTATTTGTTTGCCGGAAAGCGTTCTCTAAGCCAAGAGTTTTGGACCAATCTCACCTACAGCCGCAGCGATACCTGTAAGAACTTGCTTGCCGCCCTGCCCGCCAAAGCACATTTACTGTCGCCAATAACAGATCTAGATACCGTAGAAGACTTGCCCCAGTTGCACCGTGAATTATCCGCGCTGGGCACAGCATTAAGCCCAGAGCAGCGAGCGCTGCTCACTTGGATTGAGTGTCGAGAGAATTATTCCTCAGACTCTTAGCCAGATTCTTAACCAGATTCTTAACCAGACTCTTAACCAGACTCTTAACCAGACTCTTAACCAGACTCTTAGCCAGACTCTTAGCCACTCAACCGCTGCCACAACTAATCCACCGAACAGCTGCCACCACCAAGAACACAGAAGCTGGCGCAGTGAGGATGATTCAGCTGCACGCTCGCCTGTGCTTCAACCAGGCTAGCACCCAAATTGAACTGCTGATCATAGGCCAGCAATGTGCAGGCCATTACTGAGGGGTGTTGATCACCTTTGCGCATCACCACCATGCGCGAGGAGGCACACATCATGGCATCTGGATCCACATTGAGAATCTGCCAGCAGTCTTCAGTGATCTCCGGCAGATTGGGACCAGCGGTTATTTCCGGAAACAGCACCAGAGTCTTTTGATCAAAGGCATCCAGTTGAATATTGTGGCGTTTAAACAGCGCCGCATAACCCTCCCGCAGAACCTGCTCATCGTCACCCCATAGCCTGCGGCCCGCCACATCAATATTAAAGCCCTGTTGCGACAGCCAACTGAGCCCATCTAGCATCGGTTGCCAAGACTTTAAACCACGCTCCTGCTGGTGTAGCTTAGGATCAAAGTGGTCCATTGAAACCCGCACCCTCAGCTGCTCTGCATAGAGTTTCTGCAGAGCCAACAAACCAGACTGGCGCTTAAGCATGGGCCGCATGGCATTGGTTAACACCAACAGCCGAAAACCCCGGCGCAGAATTATCCCCATAATGGCAATAATATCCGGATTGAAAAACGGTTCGCCGCCGGTTAAACCTATCTCCTCCGTACCCAGATCATGCTGCTGAATCTCATCGAGAAACTGCTGTACATGGCTGAGACGGATAAACTCGAGGCGATCATTGCTCGGGGATGATTCGATATAACAGTTGTTACAGGCGAGATTGCACAGAGTACCGGTATTAAACCAGAGGGTTTTAAGCTGTTTGAGTTCGACACTGGCCCGAGGACGACCAGAGGCAGTAAAAAGAGGGTTAGAGAACTTTTCTAATTGAGCATCCATACTCAGGTTCCGATCTATTGAATGCTTTAAGAGTAGTCTAAATAAGACTAAATGAGTCTCAATGCACTATCAGATCAGTAACCCAAGAACCGTTTAAGCGGCAGCAACAGGATCCGGTCGCGTCACAGAGTAAGCCCAATAAAAGGCCACAAATTGCAGCGCCAAACGCACATAGAGTGCAGTAACAGGAATATCCGGAAACATCTCTGGGTTAAACGCCATATATAGATTCGCCGGATACACCGCGACCAGTAAGGCAACCAAGCCAAGACCAGCCAATGCCCGGAAACGGGGAATTAACACGCCGATACCACCCATAATTTCAAACAGACCACTGATATACACCAGGGCCAAATGAGCTGGGATCCAGGGCGGCATAATGCTCACATAGAAGTCTGGGGCAAACAGGTGGTGGAATCCGGCATAGGTAAAAAAGGCACTGAGCAGAAACAGGAAGACGCGCTTTATCCCGCTTTTTGGAAGTTGCATTGAATCAATTACGCGGCGTAGCGGGCCTGCTTGTTGGGCAGGCTTGTTTCCCCTTAGGGCTTCCTGATTACTCATATCTACCTCTCTCAAGTCAGGCTCTTGGCTAGAGAACTGATGATGTGCCAAATTCTTCAATCAAATCTATGGCAATTCGTTCCTGATGAGAGCGGGCATCAAACTGCTCGCATTGGCCGTTATTCCAAGACTGGTAGCGAGCAACATCTGCACTGCCCACATTGGTCAGGGTTTCCCANGCCAGCAGGCACTTTTCCATATGACTGGCATTATTATCAGCAGCAATTCCCGCCAGTAAAGTGTCGAGGGTTTCAGTCTCAAACTGCAGGCTTAAAAACTCATCACGATCAAGGCGTACGTAGGGTTTGGTCTTGCTGTTATAGCGCTGCCATTCGAAATCTAGAGACTGGTCCGGAATTCCAGAGTGAGCAAAATCACCCCAAACATCCATAAAGGTGCGCTCCATCTGGTCACGAGCCTCGCCTTCTGGATAGATATAGGAGGTCACTGGGCCGTACTTAAAATCACCGGTAACAAAAGAGATATCGGTACCATGAGCAGCACCAAAAATAGACGGGAAGTCGATAAAGAATGACTTCTCCTGGTCGTCCCAATCAAAGCGGTAGTTATACAGCTGATCGTAACCGGCCAGCTCCATAGCGCTTAGAGGCTCATCAACACCTCGAGCCTTCCAGGCCTGAGAACGAGTTCGTACCCAGAAGTGGTAAAGCAATGGATCTTTAATACTCACCTTTGGTGGCAGTAACTTGGTGAAGGGGTAGCTGGTTTCCATAAAATAACGGTGTAGGGCAAACCAAAGAGTCACTTCATCTTTGTTCGCACCAGAGATCACTGGGACATTCTTCGCATACTCGGGGTCCGCCATGGCCTCAACCATCCCGACTTTGGGAATCACAATACCGTCGGCAGTGGTCAAGGGAGAGTAGTCAACGGTGTCCGGCTTATCGTTATACAGGGCAATAAACTCGCGAGCATCAAAGCTTTTTAACCGTTCGCGCATAGTCTTGCCCGCCAGATCAGATTCACTAGCCCCCTGCTGAGCCAGCAACCTTTGGCTAATCTGCCAGCCACCGCGGGTCACGAAACTGTCCGCCCCATCGAGATTGTAAGCACTCTCCAGACTGCTGGTTACGGTGTAACCGGACTGGGCGATAGCGCGGTGAAACAAACCTTCGGCCAGAGGCGAAGCCAATAGCGCATAGACATTGTGCGCGCCAGCAGACTCACCGAAAATCGTGACATTTTCAGCATCGCCACCAAAACCAGCAATATTGTCACGCACCCATTTCAGGGACTGAATAATATCTAACTGTCCAAAATTAGAGGTCTGATCTGTGCCGCTCTGCTCACCCTGAATCGCCGGATGAGTAAACCACCCCAGTCCACCGAGACGGTAATTGATCGCCACAACCACGACGCCTTTGGCCGCAGCCAACTTGCTGTAATCATAATAATCTTTTAAACCCGTAGTATTGCTGCCGCCGTGAATCCACAACATCACCGGATATTTTTTAGTCGCGAAATCCTTTGGTGCGCGGATATCCAAAACCAGACAATCCTCTGAACCAATAACACCCTCAGCACCGCCTTCAACACCGCCGTAACGACTCGCCTGCTGTACACAGGCGGTATCCTCACGCTCGACAATCAGCTGCTCTGGAGCAACCAGGTCACGTGGAGCACGCCAGCGCAGGTCTCCAACCGGAGGCTGGGCATAGGGGATATCAAACCAACTAACCACCTCGGCGCCGGCGATTTCGTCGACACTGGCATTTAGGCGTCCCTGAGAGACACCTGTAGCGGTTTTAATACTGTATTGGGGAAGGTTTTGCGGAACCGGCTGCTCTGGGAAAATCATGCCGCAGGCACTCAACATAAGCAGACTGGTGACAGTTAGAATCAGTTTCATAAAAAGAGTCTTTTTTATTATTATTTTGTGCACTCTCTATCTTTGATACCCCACGGACGGGCCATGAGTAGGTGAGGTGCACTTATTATTCACTACTCTAGCATACGTTTTAGCCCGCAGAGACGATCACTCAGCGCTATCCAGGGAAAACTGCAACTCAGCAAGTCGGGCATAGAGTGGACTGGAGGCGATCAATTCCTGATGACTACCCTGAGCCACTTTCTTGCCCTGATCCATCACCACAATGGTATCCGCATGGAGAATCGTCGCCAGACGATGGGCAATAATCACCGTAGTGCGCCCTTTCATCAGCTTATCCAAAGCCAATTGCACCTTGTATTCACTCTCCGCATCCAAGGCACTGGTGGCCTCATCTAACAGCAAAATGCGTGGATCTTTTAACAGCGCACGGGCTATGGCTATACGCTGGCGTTGACCGCCAGAGAGCCGTACGCCCTGCTCACCCAAATCACTGTGATAGGCATCTGGCAACTGATTGATAAACTCATCGGCATGGGCCGCCTTAGCAGCTGCAATCACCTGCTCGTCCGTAGCCTCGCTATTACCGTAGCGAATGTTGTACATCACATCACCGGTAAACAGAGTGGGCTGTTGCTGCACCACCGCAATCTGCTCACGCAATTGGGTCGGAGTCATCTGACGAATATTGATATCCCCGAGACAGAGTTCACCCTGTTGCGGATCATAGAACCGCTGAATCAAATCAAACAGCGTCGACTTGCCCGCACCTGAAGGACCCACCAGAGCAACAATCGCGCCCTCTTTAATGGTCAGAGAAAAATCATCCAAAGCGGGCTGCTCGGGTCGCGAGGGATAACAAAAATGGACATTGCTCAGCTCAAGCTGCGCTGGCAACTGATCGACACCAGCCAATGGCTGATCTGGAACCAAAATCTGATTGTCTGCATGTAGTAGTTCCATCAATCGATCAGTGGCACCGGCTGCGCGCTGCAGTTCACCATAGACCTCAGACAGTGACGCCACACCAGTGGCCATCAGTATGGCGTAAAAGATAAAGGCGCCAAGATCACCGCCGCTCATCTTACCGTTAATCACATCGCTACCACCGACCCAGAGCATGCCCGAGAGCGCACCAAACACCAGCAGAATAACCACAGCCATTAAAACGGCTCGCTGACGCACACGAGTGCGGGCGATCAAAAAGGCTCGCTCTACTTCGCTGCCGAAGGCGGCTTTTTCCTGTTCTTCATGGGTAAAACTCTGCACGGTCTTAATATGCTGAATAATTTCACCTGCATAACTGCCGACATCGGCAATAGAGTCCTGACTGTCCCGGGAGAGCTTGCGTACCTTGCGACCAAAAATCAGGATCGGCATCAGTACGAGAGGCACGGCGACAATAATCATCAGCGAGAGTTTGAAATTGGTCACCAGCAGCATAATCAGTGCGCCGGTAAAGCTAATCGCACTGCGCAACGCAATGGAGGCAGAGGAGCCTATAATCGACTGCAACAAGGTGGTATCAGAAGTCAGTCGCGACATAATATCGCCACTGCGGTTGGTCTCAAAGAATGCCGGATGCAGGGCGACGATATGATTGAACACCGCTTTACGCAAATCCGCAGTAACTCGCTCACCCAGCCAAGAGATTAGATAAAAGCGCACATAGGTGCCCATCGCCATCAACACAGAGGCAATGACGATAAACATAATCGCTTGATTAAGGTGGCTGAGAGATTGCTGGGCAAAACCCTGGTCTATCACCATGCGCAGGCCCTGGCCTACGGATAATGTAATGCCCGCGGTAAACACCAATGCGGTGAGAAATACCCAGACCTGTAATTTATAGGGTTTAAAAAACTGTACCAATGACAGCAGCGTTGACATCTTTTTAGGCGCCGCTGCTACCGGCTCAGTAACTGCTTGCGGCGCATCGACGGATTCTGCACTGAGATTGTCACTGGAATTGCTAATTGTCACAGGGTCACCGAGTTTGAGTTAATAAGCTGCTGAGTTCATAGGCTGTTGAGTTAATGGTGCAGACAGTTGAAGAGCCACCCCATTAAGGCCGCACAGGATTTAATTGCCCGCGATTATGCACTGCTCGCAAAAATAGACAAGGAAGAAAGATGCCGAGACAGCTTTTCCTGCGCCAAACCGGAGATCTACGCAAGTGTCCTCTTAGAAGTGTCCTCTTAGAAGTGTCCTCTTAGAAGT
>JGI20152J14361_10002228_pt1 | contig 11728 bp, 14 predicted proteins | sample COG_02_FD_14361 | JGI IMG/M metagenome (IMG submission 14361)
TGACCCAACAGTAGCTTTATTCTTTAGTCAAGTATTCCAATCAACAGATACATTTAGAGGTGAAGAGAATGGTGCTTTAAATCCGTTTGATAAGCCTGATGAGTCTAAACCATATAATATTGATATCATCAATACTTACTTGTTAGGGATTATGAAAGAGTACTTAAACTCTACACAGTACGATGTATTAAGATTATCTTATGGATTAGATACGAACAAGATGAGTGCGGTAGATATTGCAGCATACTTAGATATGGGAATGTCGACGGCACAAGTAAGAGTATCTCAAATCAAAAGGGATGCTATACACATTCTGGCGAGCAATGTAACTCCTGATCAAATATTTGAATTGTAATTAAAAACTTAAATTAATAAATATGAAAACTCACTTAATTTGGGATTGGTATGACTTTGGTTTAATGCTGAAAATTAGCAAACAAAACAATATTGGAAATTATTACTTTGCAATAGATATACAAATAGCTTGGTTTAACCTATGGCTACAATGTTGGAAGAAAAATTAAAAGGGAAGCCGAAAACTTTACAGAGTAGGTAAGAATTAAATATAATTAAATAATGAAAAAAGTATTTTTAACAATTTTAGTAGTAGCGGCATTTACAAGTTGTATCGATGAGCCTAGTGGTAGTTGGTCAGCAGTGTCGAAACAGAGTGATTGCGATAAGGCAAGAATAGCGGCTTTAGCAGAATTAAACAAAGACGAATCAACTTGGTCAGAAGTTTTTATTAACTTAAGCGACTTAGATTGTGGTATTAAATGTAGTGAAGCACAGACAATGATTTATAATAGTCTGAATTCAGTTCCAGGTAACACTGCAACACCATCACAAATTCAGGAATCTTTAGCTGCAGCAGGTTTAGGTTGTTAACCCGACACGAATCTGAGTATATATTAAAGTCGAATAACAATTAAATCTAATTAAATATGGCAAAACAACCAACGGATATGAACATCCGAGAAAAACTTGTTGTGATCCAAACTATGATGAAGGCTGAAAAGTCTAGATGGAATGGTTTTGGTAAATACAACTATAGGTCAGCCGAGGATATCCTTGAAGCTGTTAAACCTTTCCTAAACGAAATGAGCTGTGCTCTTACAATTTCTGAAAATATCATTAATGCTGGAGACACACAAGGTTTACCTATTATGCAAACTGTTGCACAACTATCAGATTGTGAAACTGGTAATTGGGTTGAAGCTTCAGCAATTGTTGGTGTAGACTTAGCTCAAAAGGGTATGCAAAAACCACAAGCTTTTGGTGCTGCATCCAGTTATGGTAAAAAATATGCGTTAGGAAATCTGTTCCTTATTGATGATACTAAAGATGCCGACGGGACGAATACCCACGGTAAGTCTACAAGTACTTCAAAAGTGCAAGCTCCTAAGAAAAAGCCTATGTTAGCTGGTGAAGCTCTGAAGAAAGCTAAAGCAGCAATTAAAGCAGGTACATTTACTGTCGAAGCTATCCAAGCAAAGTATGAGATTTCACCTGAAATTTTAAAAACGCTTTAATCCCGACACGAATTGTGTAATATAATATAAGCATATGAGCAAAACGACAATGACTAAAAAGCAAACTAATGAGATATTAGAGATGCTTAAAGACGACACTAACTATTATGGTGAATACGGAAGACAATTCCTAAGTAACTCTAATATTAGAACATTGCTAAACGACCCTTTGAATTTCGGCAACCCTACCGAGCCTCATTTGAATTTAGTAAAAGGTCAATACTTCCACAATATAGTATTAGAGCCTGAGAAGAAAGACGACTTCAGAATTATTGATGCTTCTTCTAGGAACACTAAGATATATAAAGAAGAGGCGGCCGGAGAAATATGTCTATTGACAAAAGAAAGAGATGAGCTGGAACACTTAGTAAATATAATGCTAAGAAATCCTACTGCTCACGACTTGATTAGAGATTTAGATGTAGAGTATGAAGTGCCTGGTGTAATTAACTTAGCAGGTGAATGGTGGAAGCTAAAAGCAGATATCGTTAATAGAACTCAAGGATTTATAGTTGATATTAAGACTACCGGAGATATTGACAAGTTTGAATCTTCTGCTTGGACTTTTAACTACGACAGTCAAGCATATATTTATTCTGAGTATTTCGGATTAGATTTTGTGTTTGTAGTTATGTGTAAGAAGTCTGGACGACTGGGAATATTTGATTGTTCCCCAGAATTTATTGCAAGAGGTAAACAAAAAGTTATCAATGCAGTTGAAGCGTATCGAAAGTTTACTGATGTTTCTTTCGACCCTAACGCATATTTTATGGCAAAAACATTATAATTAAATTAAATTAAATTAAATCAATTTTTATGGCAAGTATTATTAATTTTTCGATTGACCTAAACAAGATTCCAAAAGACAAAATCATTATTGGTAAGAAGGGTAAGTATTTACCTATTACATTATCAGTTAACGACGAAGTAGACGCTTACGGAAATCAAGGTCCAGTCGTAGTTGCTCAATCTAAAGAAGAGAGAGAAGCTAAAGCAGACAAAGTTTATTTAGGTAATGCAAAAGTTATCTGGACAAACGGAAACAATGTAGACCGTGCTCCTTATGAAGAGAACGGACAAGCAGCTGCTGCCCCACCTCCGGCACCAGTAGACGACTTACCATTCTAGAGTAAGCCACGAGTATTAAATTAAAGTAAAGGGATGCATTCTATGTGTCCCTTTTTTATCCACTAACAATTTCAATAACATATGAACGTAGAAAGAAACGACATTAACGGTTTCGAGATCGATGACTTTAATGTTCATGGATTAACAGAAGGCGCAAAGGAAGGGACCTGTCCACTGTGTTCTCACACAAGAAAGCCCGCAAACAGAAAGAGCAAATGTGCATCTTATGATTGGAACAGAGGATTAGGTACATGTCATAACTGTAATTCTAGCTTTCAACTTCATACCTTCAAAAGAAAAGGTAATCCATTAAAAGTGTACGAGCGACCAGCTCCTATAGATGTTGCTGCTAAAAAACCAGGCGACAAAGTTATAGATTGGTTTGCTACTAGAGGTATATCTGAAAAGACACTACTAGATTTAAAAGTAACCACTGGCAGATCATGGATGCCACAAACACAAACAGAAGAAAACGTAATTGAGTTCAACTATTACATTGGGCATGAGCTAGTTAACATTAAGTCTAGAGATGGTAGAAAAAACTTTAAGCTACATAAAGGAGCTGAGAAAGTATTCTATAACATAGATAGTATTGTAGGTCATAACTATTGTGTGATTGTTGAGGGTGAAATGGATGTTTTAGCGTTGCACGAAGCAGGTATTGAGAATGCAATATCAGTTCCAAACGGTGCAACACTTAATAGTAATAACCTAGATTATTTAGATAACTGTATCGACTACTTTGTAGATATGGAGAAAATCATTATCGCGGTTGATATGGATGAAGCTGGTGATGCTTTAAGACATGAGCTAGTTAGAAGACTTGGCGCAGAAGTTTGTTACAATGCAGACTTTGGTGATGTTAAAGATGCTAACGATTGCTTGATTGAAAAAGGTGCCGATGCATTAGTCGAAATTATTGTAGGAGCTAAACAAGTTCCTTTAGAGAATGTAACCACATTCAGAGATGTTGAAGATGAGATAACTGACTTTGTTAAGAATGGTTTTAAACCAGGATTTCAAATAGGTTTAAATAATTTTGATGAAATCTTTTCTACGTATACTAAACAGTTCATTGCTGTAACAGGTGTACCTAGTTCTGGTAAGTCGGATTTTGTGGATCAAATGTGTGTAGGATACAATAAAAAGTATCAATGGAAAACCGCATATGCATCCCCTGAAAATCATCCTACCTTTTTGCACGCTCATAAATTAATGAGAAAGCATTGGGAAGGAATGCCAAATGAATCAGATATTAAAGGTGACAAGTGGAATCAAATAGCGGACCACGTTAATGATAACTATTACTTTATCGATATGGAAAAGTATTCATTAGATGAAGTATTAAGAAAAGGTGCTGAGCTAGTACAACGTAAAGGTATTAAGTGTCTAGTGATTGACCCTTTCAATAAAGTACGAGACGTTGGTGGATCTGATGATGTAAACAGATACACAATGGAATACTTAAGCAAGATTGAAATCTTTGCTAAAAAGTATGATGTACTTGTAATTGTTGTAGCACACCCAACTAAGATGTACAAAGATAAAGATGGCAAGATGGAAGAGCCTACAATGTACAATATTAAAGGTGGTGGTGAATGGTACGATGCAAGTTATCACGGGTTATTAGTTCACAGAGATTATCAGAATAATACTGTGAAAGTAAAGGTACTGAAAGTTAAATTTCAAAACCTTGGAAAGAACCAAGCAGAAGCTCATTTCAGATGGGATAGTGCTTCGGGATGTTACATACCAGCAAGAGATGTTGGAGTTGAAGAGCAAGGTGAAAAGTTGCCTTGGGAATAAATAATTAAATCAAGTAGTTTATGAAAAACAATAGTGTTTATCAATTGGAAACAAGTTACAAAGATATTTTGCAGCGCGCTAATCAAGCGGGTACCTACCGGTCGGATCGTACTGGTGTAGGGTGTAAGTCACTGTTCAATCAGTCGCTTAGCTGGGATATGTCTGAAGGATTATTTCCAATGATTACTGGTCGAAGAATGTATGAAAAAGTTTTCAAAACAGAATTCGATTGGTTTATTAATGGCGAAACTAATATAAGACGCTTTCAAGATGCAGGCGTTAAGATATGGGATAGCTGGGCTGACGAGAATGGCGATTTGGGGCCTGTTTATGGACACCAAATGTTAAACTTTAATAATCAATCAGTCAACCAATTAGAAGCCGTTATAACGAGCCTAAGAGAAAACCCTGATAGTCGAAGACATATTATAAGTTTATGGAATCCTGCACAAATTAATGAGATGGCTTTGCCACCTTGTTACTTGTACTTTCAATTCTTTGTAGACCATAGCGGGTTTTTAAATATGTTTGTTGTGCAACGTTCAGGTGATTTGTTTTTAGGAATACCTTATGACATAGCGTTGTTCTCACAGATTTTGCTATACATATCCGAACAAGCTGGCTTAGTACCAAAACATATCGATCTACAAATAGTAGATGCACACGTTTATACTAATCAACAAGAAGCTGTATTAGAATATTCAAAGCAACCGATGTTTAAACCACCAGCATTCAAGTATAACAACGGTGAATTAATTATTGATAACTATGTACACGGCCCTAGAATTACAGCGCCAGTTGCAGTTTAAATTTAGAAAAATGAGTGATATATATATTTACCATATACCAGGTAAGAAGATTGGAGTAACTAGAAATTTATTCAAAAGAGTTACACAACAACAAGGTTATAAACCAGGAGAGTATGAGGTATTAGCAACTTCACCAGATATCGAGTGGATATCAAAAGAAGAAACGCGACTACAACGCTTACACGGTTATAAAGTAGATTTTAATAGTTATGCCAATATGGCAAAACAAAACAAAAACAAAGGACAAATGAAGATTAATGTAACAGACCAAACCACAACGTTTCCAGTGGCAACCACACAATTAGAAGCGTATCTTAACGATAACAAAGGGTTTAAATTTATGGTTGATAACGTAGAAGTAAGGATTGATGCTAAGATGATTACGTGGTTAAAGCGTAATGCTAGAGTATCTCACTTTAGAAAGACCAGGTCTTATGTATATAATAAGTCTATGATTTCTTTTATTGAAGAGCTAACACAGGAATCAAAATTCAAACCTGCTAAGGTTAAAGAAGTAGCACCATCAACAAATGTATTTGATAACATTAGAACATGGGCAGACGAAAGAGGAATATATAAGCAAGGCGATACTAAAACTCAGTACGTAAAACTTATGGAAGAATCAGGGGAATTAGCTGCAGCACTACTTGCTAACGACGATGCAGAGATTATCGATGCAGTAGGAGATATGGTTGTTGTATTAACTAACTTAGCTAAGCTAAAAGGATTTAATATAGAAGACTGTATATCAAGTGCTTACAACGAAATAGCTAATCGCGTTGGAGTTATGGAGAATGGAACATTTGTAAAAACAGGAGTTAAACAAACATTATAAGATGAAGATAAAAATCAAAGACCCAGTAATTAAGAAAGTTGTAAAGAAGTTTGTTAAGCGTTCTGAAGTAGGCTATAAAAAATATGGCGTAACTTTAAGAGACGACAAGTCAAACATGGATGAATGGCTAAATCATTTACAAGAAGAATTAATGGATGCAGTAAACTATATCGAGCGAGCTCGTGAAGAATTAGCTGCACCATTAAAATCTGCAATGCAACAAGCCGTAGATGATTATAACCAAGCTTTAGAAAATATTGATATAATCAATCCTGAAACCTATACTTACTCTGGCCCTGAAAAGCTTAATGAATTAACAGGCAAATGTCCTTCACCAACTCTTGATTGCACGTTTTGTACTTGTAATAAAGGTAGAGACCACAACTTCTAATGGCTAGGTATGTTAGACCAAAGAAAAAGACACAAGCTAGAAGCGGAAAGAAGCACACATATAAGGGTGTAACTTTCTCTTCTGGTTTAGAGCTTTTCATGTGGAAAGAGCTTAGTAGGGCTGGAATTAATGCAGAATACGAAAGCGAAAGCTTTGAACTGATGCCATCATTTACATTACCTAACGAAAGCTGGGAACGTAAAGCAAATGGTAAAGGTGAAATGCTGAAGAAAGAAAACGTAAATATTAGATCGATGAAGTACACGCCGGACTTTATAATAAGATATCCCGATGGATGTATTCATTGTATAATAGAAACTAAGGGTTATGCTAACGAAGCATTTCCACTTAGATGGAAGTTGTTTAAGCAAAGAATCAAAAAACATTATCCTAATGTTGTATTGTTTAAACCACAAAAGCAAGCTGAGTGCTTGGTAGTAATTGAACGAATTTTAGAATTAAGAAAAAATGAAAAGTATACTTGATTGGAGTGTTGCCATTGGAAAATATCCAGGGCTAGTGCTTGGCGTACGAGACTATAACTACGAAGAATCTGTAGAACAAGATGGTAAGTCGTACACAACAAAAGACAGGGTAGTATATCTACCTTTTATTATGATAATTTTTACATGGATTTATGTAGAACAAAAACAAAGTTAAGATGAAAGAATCAACAATAATTAGTAAGTTCAATGTTTGCGAAAACGAAAGGCTACAAAACAATAGAATGATCCAAACCTTAGTACACGACTTTCAAGAGTTCCAACAAACATTTGCTGGGTTTATCTCTGTGATTAGACGTTTACCAGGTTATGATGAAGTTATTAAACAAATGACTGAAGAGCGTGCGGCTGAAGAAAAGAAAAATGAAACAGGATTAAATTTAGATGATTAATGAAAGTACTAAAACGTGATGGAGTTACTACCGAAGAAATGTCTTTTGACAAAATAGTAACAAGAATTATAAAAAAGAGTAAAGGTTTATCGGGGGTTATTGACCCCCATAAACTTGCTATTAAGGTAATGGATAGCTTATATGATGAAGTTCCTAGTAGCGAAATAGATAAAGAGTTAGCTGAATCTGCAGCAGCTCTAGCAACAACCCATCCTGATTATGGGCAACTTGCAGCAAACATAGCGATTTCTAATATGCATAAAAATACTATGCCTTCATTTAGAGATACTATGGAAGTGCTATACAACTACATAAACCCAAAGACTGATCGTCATAGTCCTATCATTTCCAGGGACTTATGGGAACAAACGATTGTATATCATAAGGAAATAGAAGAAATGATTAACTATGACTATGATTATACCTATGATTATTTTGCGTATGCAACTTTAGAAAGAGGGTATTTATTAAAGGTAAATAATAAGATAGTTGAAAGACCTCAACATATGTTAATGCGTGTTGCGTTAGGAATTCACGGTAGAGACCTTGTAAAAGTGAAAAGAACTTACAAGATGATGCGAGATAAGAAAATGACTCACGCTACACCTACATTATTTAACGCGGGTACACCAAAACCTCAACTAGCATCTTGCTTTTTATTACAAACAAAGGATGATAGTATTGAAGGAATCTATGACACATTAAAACAAACTGCAGTTATATCACAAGCAGCAGGTGGAATAGGATTATCTATTCACGATGTTAGAGCTACAGGTTCTTATATTAGTGGAACTAATGGAACTTCTAATGGTATTGTACCAATGTTAAGAGTATTTAACGATACAGCTAGATATGTAGACCAAGGTGGTGGAAAAAGAAAAGGGTCTTTTGCAATGTACATTGAGCCTTGGCACGCTGATATTTTTGATTTCCTAGACTTGAAAAAGAATCATGGGAAAGAAGAGATGAGGGCTAGAGATTTATTCTATGCAATGTGGATTAATGATTTATTCATGGAAAGAGTAAAAGCGGATGGTGTATGGTCTTTAATGGACCCTAATCAATCTCCTGGATTAAGTGAAGTACACAGTCAGGAATTCAACGATAAGTATATTACTTATGAAAAAGAAGGAAAGTTTGTTGTACAAATAAAAGCGCGTGAGTTATGGGAAAAGATTATTGAGTCTCAAATCGAAACTGGGACGCCTTACATGCTTTATAAAGATGCAGCTAATAGTAAATCTAATCAACAAAATTTAGGCACGATTAAGAGCTCTAATTTGTGTGCTGAAATTATGGAATATACCTCACCAGATGAAATTGCTGTTTGTAATTTAGCTTCTATTGCTTTACCAAAGTTTGTAAAAGAAGTTGATGGTGTTAAATTTGTAGATCACGTAGCTTTGCATAAAGTTGCTTACGATACTACAATAAACCTTAACGATGTTATTGATAAAAATAGTTATCCATTACCTGAAGCAGAATATTCGAATAAGAAGCATAGACCAATTGGATTGGGAGTGCAAGGATTAGCTGAGCTATTCTTTGAGCTTAAGTTACCATTTGAATCTGATGCAGCAAAGCGAATTAACTTTGAAGTACACGAGACTATTTACCATGCAGCTTTAGATGCTTCTGCAATGATTGCTGAAACTCTACCTGCATATGACTCATTTGAATTTTCTCCTTTACAAGAAGGTAAATTTCAATTTGATTTATGGAAGTTAGACTACGAAGAGTTAAGTGGTAGGTATGATTGGGANGAGTTAAGAAAGCGTATTCAACATTGGGGAATAAGAAATTCATTAGTAACTGCTTTGATGCCAACAGCGTCAACTGGGCAGATACTTGGTAACACTGAATGTTTTGAACCAATTACTTCTAACGTCTATACTAGAAGAACTTTAGCAGGAGAATTTATTGTTATAAATAAATACTTGGTAAAAGACTTAATAGAGCTAGACCTTTGGAATGATGATATGCGACAAATGTTAATTGCAGATAACGGATCGGTACAAAACTTACCGATACCAAGCAAATTAAAAGAGTTGTATAAAACTGTTTGGGAAATGAGTATGAAGAATATTATAGATATGTCTGCTGATAGAGGTAATTTTATAGACCAGTCGCAATCTCTTAATTTATTCTTAGCTGATGCTAATTATTCAAAGTTAACATCTATGCATTTTTATGCATGGGAAAAAGGTTTAAAAACTGGAATGTACTATTTAAGAACTAAGTCTGCTGTGAATGCTATCAAGTTTACTATTAGTAAAGAAAAGTTAGCAGCTATGGAAGAAAAAGCAATGCAAACAGAAACGCCTGAGAAACCTCAAGCAACTAGCGTAGAAGAATTTAGAGCTAGAATAGAAGCCTCAAGAAGGGCTGCTGAGGGTGAAGATGATGGTGATTGTTTAATGTGTGGTAGTTAAAAAGTTTAGTGTCGGGTGGTTAAATAATAGCCACCCAACACTATATAAAATATCCAACCAAATAGCGCCAGCAGTCGTGGGTATTTTACAATATGTTCTGGTACCATAGCTCCACCTAAGTAAAGTATGGTAATTAATATTCCTTTAAACGTCGAATAAGTAGATTTTAGGGTTATTGTCATAATGTTTTGTATCAATATGTACCCAAGAAATTGACTTACCTAAATACTTTCGTTCTAATCTTACCTTACATGGAAACATGTCTTTGTTTTCTACAATCCAATTTCTTACCGCATTAGCAGTCATTCCTTTAACTGTAAAATCTAAAGCAATTCCTAATACATGTCCACTTGTATATAACTGATCGTTATCTGTTTTTGATGTTACGATCTCACTTAAGTTATCTCTATAACCTCTTTCATCAAATTTACCACCTCTATGCCAGGTGTTTATTGTGATAGGTTTTCCTATGCCTACTCTAATTAATAACAAACAAACTAGTATTTCAGTTTGAAATATAAACCAAGCAGCCTCACCGTGCTTTTTATACACGGCTTCTGAGACTAACTCTTGTATTTGGAAATATTTCTTTACTTCTAGTATTAATTCTGATCTTTCCATTATTGCTTCGCTCTTCTTAATCTAGCTCTTTCCATAGCTTGTTCATACCTATCTCTGTTCTTCTTAGCTTTATTAGCTTTCCGAGTAGCTGCTGCTTTTTTACCTGCAGCTGATCTATCTCTTTTAGCTTCTGCTGCTAATCTCTTTTTCTCTCTAGGTGATAGCTTAGAATTTGCTGCGTCTATCTTTAACTTCTTAAGATCTCTTTTAACTGCTGCTCTGTCAGCGGTAGCTTCTTTTCTTTTCAGCTTAGCTTCTTCTTTGATCTGTTCGAATTCATTATCTTGTAGTCCCATATTATATGGTGACCAGCCCATACCCATCCAAGCTTTCTGTGAAGTTGTTCCATCACCTTGCGTAATCTGCTTGATAATTTCTATCTTTTTAGGAATATAATCAGCAGGTAAATTAGTTGCTACTTTTAACCCTAAACCAATAGTCCTCCATCTAGGTGAATCGTAAGCCCATCCTTTTTTATCTATAACATCGGCACTAAACCTTTCGTTTGTAATCATACTGTTTACATCCCTAAGTTTAGCTCCCAACGGTGGAGAAACACTAAGCGCAGCTAATAAAACTCTTGTAGTATTCCCTAATGGTGTACCAGGGTCAATTTCAAGTAATAACTGTCTTAATTGTTTTTCACCTTCTTTAGCTTCTTCTAGTGTTATACTACCATCTAAAACTTTTTCATATAATACAGCTGCTTCTTTATTAGCAGAGTTCTTAGCTTCGTTCATTGCAGCTCTATTATCTTTCTGAGCTAACACTTCTAAAAGTGCATTCTTAGTTGCTGCTATAGCTGATCCTCTTACACCTAATCCTCTTAATATAGAATCAAGCATACTGTTCACAGTTCTATCTTTCTTCTCGTTCTCTAACTTTGCTATCTTTCTATCAAACTTCATTGCCGCTTCTTCTGCTATACCTTCAGCAATTATCTTTGCATTTTTAGGTTTAGTAGAATTTTTTCTAGGTGCTATTGCATTTGCATATGCTTCATCATATATCTGCTTACGCAACATTCTGTTTCTTTTTACATCTTCGTTTTCTTCATCGCTGAACAACTCACCTACAGTAAATAAAGCTCCTTGTAATGCAGAGAATATTAAGTTTTGTAAAAATCCGTAGTAAGCAATCTTAGATAAGTTAGTCTTTAAGTCCCCACGTCCGTTTTTAATATCCAAGGCAGCTTTTTTCATAATCCTTGAGTATTGAGCTGGCGTGTTTGCGAAAGCCAATATAAGACGTCCTACCTCACCCGCTTGCTCTTGTGATA
>JGI20152J14361_10002229_pt1 | contig 11719 bp, 4 predicted proteins | sample COG_02_FD_14361 | JGI IMG/M metagenome (IMG submission 14361)
AGTTTAAAGAACGTTTAAAAGAAAGCCCTGTATATTTACTAGAACATGTTTTGGGCCTTGTAGGGCCTATTAAAATCGTTAATGGGAATATTGTGATTAAGGATGTATTCTGATTGTTTTTATACACAAAGCATCAATTGATTATCTAAAACATTTATTTTTATATTTTTTGATAAAAGTTGGAACTTTTTAATCACTATAAATGATAAATTCATTAATATATTCTTTTGATATTTCATTTTCTTTGGCACCTTTAATAATTTTAGCCACATACTCTTTTGTTGGCGGTGCTGAAGAAATTTTATTCGATTTGCAAGTGTAGGCTTTGAATTTTAGTAATTTGCCATTATCAAGCTTAGATTGCACTTCTATTTCCTCTTTTTCATATCCTGGTTCCCATTTATCAATAAACTCGTCTAACTTGTTTTCTAAAATTAAAATTACAATACCCTGAACAGTTACATTTATAGATTTTTTAATATTACCTTTTGAACTTCCATCAATACTCTTTTTGTCATATAAAAATTCATAACCTTCTAAAAAACATCTCTCTTTTTGTAAATAAATTTCATCTAATTCGTGCAACCTTTTTTTTAATTGTTCTTCGCACAAATTAGAGCCATAAATAAAGTACCAAGAATGTTTTAATCCTGATATTTCATCCATTTTAATTAGAAATCTATTTCGAAGAATAATATCTTTTTTTAAGATTCTTGATTTATAAAAAATTATGTGTTCATTTATTGTAGTCAACAATAAATCTCTATTAAGTCTTGTTTCGTTGTTTTCTGTGAAATAAAATAAATTAGTCTTTGTGTTTTTTCGAGAATTCTCAGAAATTATAACATCATTTTTCATTGTTCTGGCTTCATGAACAAGTCCACACCTTATGTTTTTATAAAATTTATCAATTTTACTATTACTTCCGAGGTGTTTGCTAAATAAAATTGAATCTTTAATGAATGATCTTAGTAATCTTATACCTGAAAAATATTTATTTGGTGATAAACCCTCTTTTGTAGGTTTATAAATTTTACCTAATTCAAAAGCAGCAATAAATTCTAATAGGACTACAGATATAAGAGCTATTGTGAAACCTTCACCTTCATTTATGCCATTAGATTTTATTGTTTCGATTGGAGAAATGAATCTTGCATAAATTCTGTTTTCAAAAACATCCAATGCATCAGGCCATTTCTCTTCTGTATTTAAAAGCTTAGTTCTTAAGCTTTTCCAATCACCAACAGTGAATGATTTTGATATTTTTATTTCATCATTCATAACTCTTTTACTTTTCTCCCCACTTTTTTCAATTTCATCAATTACATAAAACTTTTTGTCAAATAAATATTTTTTTGATTTGGATTTTATTGAGTATGTACTAATAGATGGATAATAACTTTATTTAATAATATAATTAATTTCTAGTACGTATATTTCACACAATCGTGTTACAAGCCAATTTAAAACAGATGCGTTTTATGAGTAAACATTACATCATGATCAAGATGTTCTCTTTTTAAATCTTTTGTTATTATTAAATTGGCTGTTTTTATATTTTATTTAAAAAATATAAACCGTCTGAAAATTTAATATAATCTTTCTGAATCAACATTTTAAGATAATCCTTCCAGTCTTTATTTATACCCTGCTCTTTACTTTTAGCAATAATATCATCCAAAGACATTCTATCATTTGTACTTTCAACAATTTTTAATAAAATCAATTGCGGCCATGCCAATGTGTCAATCTTCCAATTATCATAATCTTGGCTATTCACAATAGCATCAAAGGTCTCCAGATTATTTATAACTCGATCTTCTCCTTTAAATGATATCAATGATTTTATTTTTCGTGTTAGTCTGGCATCTCCATCATTACCATGAATCACTTTTGTAGCCAACTGGCCTAATACATTTTCTGGAAAATCATCAGGTTGTTGAGAGGAGAGTAACAATCCAACACCAAATGATCTGCATTCTCGAATAAATTTTTCCACAAAATCAGAATCTAAAACACGATGTGCTTCATCAAATACGAATAACTTGTTTAAGGAATAACTATGAGACATTCCTAGATAATAGCCATGAGCTGAAACAATTATCATTTTTGCGATTGCATTTTTAATTTTGTCATTTTGGATATCTGAGACTTTTATGATATTTGAATTTTCAATAATATCAATAAAACCTACTAATTTATATTTATCGCGGAAAAGATTAAGATCAAAGAGTGGATCTAAACGATTGTAAAGTTTTTCTAGTTCTTTATCCCCTTCTTCGAGAAAATCCCCCACATCATTAAAGGATGGAAAAACAATTGATTCATCGTATTCTAATATGCCTCTTGGGTTAATCCCTTGTAATTTGTATACTTTACGCACCGCCTTTTTAAGATCTGCCTCCTGCTGGATACCTAAACCAAAGGTATTAGCAAGCACAGCACAAATTGCGTTGATATGTTCAGAAACATCATAAAATTGGTCACCATTATCTCTTTTACCTAATCTAGGGATTAATGGATTGTATGGAATACCATCGAATTTCACCTCTATTTTTTGTGCATTACACATTTTACAGAAATACTTATCTGAATAATCATTTTTAAAATCAATAACCGTGAAACTTGTGCCACTCAAAGCTTGTTGATAAATGAACGACTTTATGAATTGAGTTTTACCCTTACCAGATGATCCCGTTACCATAATATTATAGTTCGGTAAAGGAGAACTGTCTGGACGGCCTTTAGGGTAATAAATAGATTTACGATTTCTGTTATCCTTACCAAATACTACCTCATTATTCGTAGTACTTGAATCACTCGGCGATATGATTGCAGGTTTTAAATTAATATCGTCTGCAGTTTGTAGATGTTGCTCATTATCATCTTTAACTTCTATTGTCCCTTTTTCTTCTACTTTTGTATCCGCGACATTGATATTTATAGGCTTTGTGTCGACAACTTTTTGCACTGGTTTGTTCCTATCACTATCAATCGGTGGGTCTGTTAGCGGTTTTACAGCTGTTTTAAAAACTGATTTTTTATGATGTACATAACTCAAACTTTCCAAAGATTCGGAGGTATCAGAACAAATTAACTCGTGATTAAATATACTTGTGAACTTTTTATTTATATGACTATGGCAAGTAAAAACCTCGTTTATCTTGTTTTTTGGAATCTTAATATAAGATCCTGCCTCTTCAACAAAACCACTAGAAATATTTTGTGTTCCATCTACACAAATCAATAAGGAATCATTGAGTCTAAATTCATAATCCGAATTAATGATTTGATTAAATGAGTCAATTAAGCCAAACTGTTCATTAGATGAATTTTCATGATAGTAATGCACAAACTCCATTAAGATTAGCGACAAGGTATCGTCCCATAATCCGTTCACATATCCGTTGGTTCTTAAATCATTTAACTCATTTATTACATGCTTTACTTTTAGAGTCTGATCTTTTAATATTTCTGCGACACTATCATTACCTGTCTCTCTGATTATATTAGATCTATATTTAATTTCAACTAGTCTCAAATTTATAACTGCCCTACCTTTGTCATTTCCAAACTCAAGCAATACAAAATCAGGAAACTGTGTTCCCGATTGTTTATATTTGGGATTAATTTCATTTTTTATTTTGTGCAGTCGGTCCTTAAAAACATCATATGAGACAAAAACCTTGAATCGACGATATTCTTCTTTATAAGGCTGCAAAATCATACAATCAATTAACTTGTGTGCTACTACTGAAGCAATAAAACCCTTCAAAAAATTATCATTAGAAATAAGATACTTTAGTTCAAAGAGTCCTGTTTCTTTAGAGTACTGCATGAAACTCTCAAAATTATCCTCCATATTGGAATCAATAGAAATAAGAAATTGTTTCAGTTTATCAGCATATATGCCCTGTTCTTTGGCCAACAAGAAATAATCACCTCTACCATGATCATCATAAGCATAATCAGATATACTAAATTCCCATAATGACTTATCAGAAGACTTCTGTAACATATGTGCATTCAAGACGTCACTTGAAATAGCGAGCACCTCAGTTTCGTGATTATCTAAACTTAAAATTGATTCAAACTGATTATAAGATAGAGAACCACTAAACCTATCAGTAAGTAACTTAGTTGTTAATGTCCATTCTTGAAAACCATCCTGATTTTGCTTAAACAAATCGGAGTATACCTTTACATCTTGATATTTATTTAATTGATAATTAATAATCCCTTTGTAACTTAAAGAGGATGATAACTTAGTATTATCAGATTGCCTATAAACTTGCCTGTCTTTATGGCTTGATGTTATCAGTGTTAGATCAAAATCATTTTCTTTTACGCTTCCTCTGAACCAATTAAAGCTCAATTTTAGTTCCTCTTTGTAGTATATAAGTGTATTAGAATCTGGATAACTATGCTCATTACGATCATCGAAAATGTTGACTAAAAGTTGAAAATTACCATAGAGGCTTTTCATTTGAATCGTTTTTTGTTGTATCCAATCCAAAATAGCTTTATTTGTAGAAGCATCATATAATTCTCCTCTCAATCTGATATTAAAAACGGTTTTATTAGATAAATAGGAGTAACTTTTATTTAGTGCACTTTTGATTTGAGAAGGTGACAAATGACCAATATTAGGGTTATAATTAACACCAATATTTTTAAGCATCTTTGAAAGATTATTAACTCCACTCGCATATTTATCAAATTCTATAAAACCCGTAAATAAAATACTATCAGTTTCGATTGAGATATAATGTACCGGAGATAATTCTTGTTTATGAAGAACCCAGTTATTTATATCATTAAGCTTAATTGAAGAGGCCAGAGAATTGGGGCCAAAAGATTCACCATCCAATAATGTATCTCTAAAAATGGATGTTTTCAAACTATATTGATATAGTAAGACAGGGTGTAAAGGTGAATAAAAAACACCCAGAGGCCGATCATCCAACCTTGCATGACGTTCATGAGGTTCCATCAAATAAAACATATCTAGCCAAATAATGTTGACATGTTCATTCAATAGATCATTATAAATATTTAAATAATCTTTTGCTTCTTCAAGAGATATAATTTTCGAAATATCTATTTCATCAAAAGAATGAATATTCGATCTTTTTAGTTCAGTTGTATAATTGCTGTAAATCTTATTTCTTAGACTCAAATATTGTTTAAATTGAGTGCAAGAAAGTAACGGATCGAAATCAGACAATGCAGGTCTGAAATCGGATTGCACCTTCATATTTTCTATACTAAAAACAGGGAGATCGTCATTATTTGAAATCAATGAACTCTTTTCATTAATGTAGAATATAGTTGGCAAATGATTGATTTTACTATATTTCTCACTTAAATAATAGTCATGAACAATGTGATTACTACGCTTATTTATCTGAATATTCTTCTTGATTAAATCAGAATCATTTCGAGCCTGAAGAAAATTGTAATAATTAGGCACTAATAATTCCTCTTTTGTACCTTCTGTGAGTATTTCAATAAATATCCATTTACTGGTATTTGAATTGCTATTAAATATTTGAATATATAAGTTACCCTCATTGAGATCATCTATCTTAAATATGTGGTCTTTTAAACTTACAGTATCGGTTACCTTAACACTAGTTAAGCTGATATCATTAACAAGGTTGAAGTTGACCAGGAAGTCTCCCTCTATATCTTGAAAACCAATGTATGAAATCGTTGTGTTTTCATCAACTGTTCTTATAATAAACTCAATTTCACTTCCACTGCTAAGTGACTTGTCAGAAAGAGATAAATATTGAATATTCTCGGTTTCAAAATTTAAAGTTTTTAATTCTAAATTCTTTTCAATGCTCTTGTCATCAATAGAAAGGTTAATATCCTCAAAAACCGAATTTATATCTATCTCTTCAATTTTTGGCTTTGTAAGTTTTTTTAGCTTTGGATTTAATGAAATATTTTCAATACCAAAATTTATAGCTATACCGAAGTCTAATTGATTTTCAAAACCAACAGAATTCGAAAAGTTTGCCAAGCTAATTTGTTTGCTCTCGTCAGCTAATTTAGCAATAACTTTATTGAGTCTGTCGTGAACATTTACCTCAAAATCTTCACACTCTTGATCACTCACGATATTGTCTGACCATTGGGCTGATTTTCTGTTATTTAGATGACATATCAAATTTTCTCTTTGCAACAGATACTTATTTGATTTATCATGAGTCAACTGATTACAGATTTGAACCACTCCAAATCCTCTCTCTGATTCCTTCCCATTAAAATCGATATAACTACTTTTATCATTTTCGTCTTCTAGGGCTTTAATCCACTCATCTACATCTATCAACGACTTATAAAATGAAGTTTTCCGGAGAAATACAATATCAATATCCTCCTGGAAATCCTTAGCCTGCTCATAAAGAAAACCGGAGCCATTTTTTTCTTGCTTAAATGCAGAAATTGCTTCAGCGGCATTTGTTACATCTTTTGATTTTAACCTTTCAAGCAATCCGTTGTAACCTTTTTCATATAAATACCATTTTATTTGGCTAATGAATTTTTTGTAATAATCTGTTGTCGATAGTGCTCTTTTTTCATCAAAATGTTTGTTCTCACCTAGAATACCAAAATATTCCAAAACACTATTTTCATCAATTTCTTTGTAGAAAAAAGAATAAGTATCCTTTTTGAAATTATTGAAATAATAATCGTGAAGGTTTGACAACAACTTTGGACGTTCAAAACCATATTCAATAATAAATATGGCATCCACTATATAATTCACATATGACTGATCAGAATCTCTAATAATCTGAGCTGTGCTGTCTAAACTGTCGTTTGTTGTCTCCTCAGTATCACATGGAATAAATACTAAATAGTTAAGGTCTTTTGTATTTCTAGCTTCTAAAAGATCTTCTGTATTTATAAATGAAACTCTATCAATTTCATTGAATTTAATTCGCTCTGCTTCCGAGCGAAGAAACCAAAAGAACCTTTCATCAAGAAAAGCTGCCCCCCCTTTATGGTCAAAACAAGAATATAACTCATTTATTATTCTATTCTCGAGACCAAAAAATAAATATCTCATCTGATAATCACTCCGAGACAACTCGGATGTGATCCAATTTTCTATGTTATATTTGTTTAGTTCCATATTTTCTAAATCCAACCTGGTCTTAAAATTAATACACCACCCTCTGTATCTGGGCTATCTATTATCACTCCTAATGACTGCATAGTGTTTTTTATTCTACCCTCGCTTATATCTTTTATATTCAGATTCATGTTGTACTCTTTTATATGTTTAATAAACTCAACCCCTGAAATGAAGTTTTGATCTTTACTTATTTTAGAAAAAATAAGACAACAGAGGGTTGAGATAATACCTGCACTAAGATCGAAACGATATGGAGAATTACCCTTATGAAACTCTCTGTCAAATATATAATTGACATCAGGTGAAGTATCTGATTTTGATGTTTTCTTTTTTTGACATAAGTATTCCAAACATTCTTTGGCGTTTTTCAAGGTTTTCGGATAAACAGAGGAAATATCATCTAACATAGTTTCGTGTTCATTTTTATAATCTACAATAAAGTCGTCTAGATCGATTTGCGCATTTTTAATATTTCTAATCAATTTATTCGAAAAATTAACAAAATCTTTTCTGCTATTAAAATCTTCAAATCGATCTCCATTATATTTTAAAATGATCGCATCTAGAATGGTATTGTAATAGCAGTATTTCCTTACGTTCGTTTCAATATATGAGGTCCGTTTGGTATCCACATCCATCATAACATAATCTCTACTTAATGACTGATTCAGATAAAATTCAAGATCTTCATCAATTACATCCTCATTTGAATCAATTTTATGTTGGATGAAACTGATGTATGTTCTAGACAAATTCATTGTATAAATAATGTGATTGAATAGTGTGATTCGCAAATAAGCCTCAAAAACACCAATCCATTTTTGTCTCGTCAATGAACCCTTTAGTTGTATTATGGAATGTAAATCAGAAAAAAAACGCTTTGCTTGATTTGAATATTGAATAATGTTTTTAAAATACTTTTCATTACCATACTTATCCTTAAAATGATTTTCATCAAAATCTTGATTTACAGGCACGCCAATACTACTATTGATAGACTGAAACTCATTGGAAATCAATGATGCCCATGGATCTTTACCTTCAACAGTTAAACTCTTATGCAATAGTCTACAAACATTTATAAACTCATCCTCTGAAGGACTGTAATTAGCTAAAATTTCAATTATAAATCCTCCAGGGTTCCAAGCACCTTTTGTATTTCTTGCTGCCAACCCATAAGAACCAGTTGAGGGGACGAAAGGAGATAGAAAAAACTTCTCTTTCTTATTTTGAGCTGAACTTTTTGGAACAGATAAACAAGAGTTAAAAAGACTAGATAGCTGTTGATTTGAAAATAATGATCCAATCTCATCTTGTGAATTGATTTTATCATAAAGTTTCTGTGCGTATGCATTCGTCGTGTCTTCAGTAGCTTTAGATAGCTCAATTTCACGATATAAGCTACCAATCAGTATCGAGACTGATGGTATATTTTCAGGCGCTCTTTCAAGTTTAAAAAATCTCATTATTTTTTTTACACTAGGTTTTGTGCTAATCACTTCATCGATCTGTTGCATAATTAGTCTGTATTTGAAATTATGTCATAGCTTCGTGTACGACGGTTGTATTTAACTGAGCCCATATCTTCTATAAAAACATCTTTACCCTTTGAATCATTGTCAGATAATTCGATTTTCTTCAAATCATTCCATAAATGATAATTTTTATCGAGACAAGCAGGGAAAATTGCTTCTGAGTGCAATATTATATTTTTATATATTTTATAGGTAATAACCACATATTTCCAATGGTCATTATGTTTATATCGAAAGAAAATTTGATCTGTTGAAGGTAGATCTTCCTTTCTCTCCTCGATAGGCTTCAACCTTTCAATATCAGATTCTGAATAAACATTATGTTTTACTTGATCAGCTGTTTGTCCTATGGAGGTTGCAAGACTGTTTCGTATTTTTCCATTGGTCGATATTGCATTTTTAAAATCTTCTAAAAACTCGTAACTATAGTTAGGATTTGTCAATTCAACAAAATGTTCTATTTTATCTTTTTCACGAATAAAAAAATTAGAAAACAAAATCCCTCTTTTAATAAAGGATATCAAAAGAGAATTTAAATAACCCTTAAACATATCTAGACTATTTAGTTGTTGAGAATTCAATTTATCATATTCTTTTGCCAGACAAAAATTTGACTTGATTCGTTCTACACATTTGATGATAGCTATATCAATATGAGAAAGGGTTTTTGAAAATTTATCAATTTCAAGTGGTGCATTATAATTTACCTTGTCAACAAGAGTTTTCAATTGAACAAGATTATCATCATCATCCATTATTTCAAAACTATTCTGCTCGAAATATAATGGATCAAAGTATGATACAGTTCCTTTATCAATGAAATTAGGTATCGCAGATAATTTCAATTTATTTTTTAATCGAAGTACATCAAAAAACTTTTTAACTTCTTCAATATCTCCACCTTTAAAAGCTTTGACACAACTATTAATTAAGTGATCATTAGCCAATAAAAAAGTATTAAAAAACTTGTAATTCGGTGAATATTGATAAAGATGGTATAAAACTTCGAATTCAGAAATCGCATCATCAATATTTAATTTTTGAAGTTGATTAATTTTATTTTGAATATCATTTTCTTCTCTTTCAGATAGACCAAACAAGTATGCCAACAAAGAAAACACCTCACGGTATGTATATCTTTTACCGTTTAAAACCTCAATACATCGCAAAAGTTTGGATAAATGACCATTATTGGTTTTGTTTGTCAAAAAGTCCAAAATACCCTTAGCCGGATGTATAACATGATTAGTTCCTACATAATTTTCTAAACACTTTGATTTATCAATAATTCGCTGCACTAGATCTCCATCCGAATGATCTATGAAAAGTGAATCATAGTCCATACTCCATGTAAATAATTTTATATCAGATAAGTCAACATTACCCCAAACCGTTTTGTTTTGGATGATGGCATCGATGTTATTCAATTCATAAATCTTTTCAACAATCGCTTTGTATTGAAACACAGCCTGGGCCGGATTTGCTGCCGAATTTTTCAAGTTTTCAAGAATACCTCTGTTTATGCATATAAGAGCTAAAGCCGATTCAGCACCTTTTAAATCTTCAAAATCTTGAGCCAATGCATCCAAGTAATTATCTGAATCATCATCTCGCTGTGAAGCATCCTGAGTTAAAAACAAACCGTAATGCTTGAAATTAAAAATGGCCTTACGATTGTTTTTATCGAACTCTTTTTTTATTTCTTTTTTGCCCTTTACCTTATCATAACCCACTTCTTCAAAAAAACAATCAGTTGCAAACTCCATTAAATCGGTCTTTCCATTCCCTGGCCCTCCTACTAAAGCACAAATAGTACTTTTAGGATTGTGAACATAATCCTTAACCATAGTTCGTATCAAATCATGAATCTTTGATTCGAGTATTTCATTCCCTAAGGGACGTCCAGATTCTTCATCCATTGGCTTTCTTATACCGCCATTGTTGGAACTTAACCATGTTTCAAACCTGTAAGGGAATTTGTTATTTAAATTAGTCATATTAGAATGGGAAGATTGTAAGAATAACTCATCAAATATTTTTCTATCTAAAGCACTACAACCTTTCATACCTTTGCCCTCATAATTGGGGTCTAAAAAAAGAAAGTTTGCAAGCTTAAGTGCTATACCATTAGGGCTTCTAAATTTTTCAGATTTAGAAGAATATTCTTTATTTATTTCTAAATCTCGTATAGCTTTTGTTGCCTCAAGAACAAGAGGGTGAGCTTTATGCATGTCTCCAGATTGCATTCTTTTGTAATAGGTCAATAATAATCTTATCTCTTCCTCTCTCCACTTTACTCTCATAAGTAACTTTTTAGTGTTTTAATTATTGACTCTGCCATTAAAGGTGGTACCGCATTACCGATTTGAGAATACCTTGGTGTTTTATATGAATCTGAACCAGACAAAGCGTAAACTCCTTTAAACTCAAACCAATCCGGAAAAGATTGTATTCTTGCAAACTCTCTTACTGTAAGAATACGTGGTTCTTTGTAATGTATATAATCAAATGGACAAGTTGTTATAGTGGGGGATGGAAGATGTTCTTTTAAAACATTAATAACTTGCTTTTTAGAATTCCATCTAGCCTTTTTAAATTCTTCTGGCTTAAAATTAAAAGAAGCTCTTTTTGGATTTTGTCTAGTTATGTCTATGAGGGTTTGATACTTAAATATTGTATCTTTTTTATGATCACCTATTCTATGACTATCTGGATAAGCTTCCCCATTCATAGAAAAACGCATTAAACGCTGATAAGATGACAATTTACCTTTAGAATATTCAAAAGTAGAAAACGCTTTAGTTTTGGCATTTTCATCTGTATAAGGCCTAGGAGATTTTCTCGAACGAGAGATATCACTTAGAGCTTGTAAGACATTTGTATTTGTTATGTCGAATGTCTCAGAGTCCTTGGCGATACTATATTTAGATGTAAAATTTATCGAATCCGCCTTTATTTTTTTAAATACTTCAGAGATATCAATTTCTTTACCCTTAAATGTAGTTTTTTTTAACCCAATAATTATATATCG